>WNFI01214831.1_pt1 | contig 31239 bp, 23 predicted proteins | sample 5400471 | NCBI WGS metagenome assembly WNFI01 (sample SAMN13153348, study PRJNA577476) | soil metagenome | isolation source: 100 cm saprolite on Douglas fir-dominated hillslope | place: USA:California | collected 2013-09-17
GAGCGCGTATATCAAGTCTGGCGAACAGGAGAAGGGCCGAGCCATGCTCGAGCGCGCATTGGCTGCCGGCACCCCCTTCCACGACAGCGACGAGGCGAAACGGCTGCTTGCGTCATTGCAAGCGCCAGGCGTCAAGCAGCCCTGACAAATAGCTGTCAGGCCCCCATCAGGCATTGCGGTCTTAGCGCCTGTTCGAAGACTTTAGTCTATTTATTGGTAGACTTTTGTAGCCATCGAGTAGTGGTATGTTGCTTCGTCTCCTGCTAAACTTCATTCAGATAACAAGTTAGCTACAGTTTCTGCGAATGGGCCGAAGGCGGAAGCATCCTTGCTCCCTCCCGTCTCAACTCAAGGCGTTTTACATTGTGGGGGCAGAATTGTTGAATCCAGGCGTGCACCCTTCGGTCGTGTACGCACTCGGCAAACCGCATGTAAAGGGCGCCACGACTCGCGCTAGTTCAATCGACTGGATCGATAAAGGGGGCCTTTGAGCCGGATCTTAACGGATTTACGTGACATGGTCGCCGAGCAAATCCAGTACAGGGAACTGCTCTATCAAATGACTAAGCGGGACTTGTTGCTGAGATACAAGCAGACGGTCATGGGATTTGGCTGGGCCATCTTCATGCCGTTGGTGAACACCGCGGTGTTTTCCGTCATTTTTACCCGGGTTGCTCCGATAGAGACAGGTGTGCCATACCCGATATTCGCGTACTGCGGTCTCTTCACCTGGAACTTCTTTGCCTCCTCGCTGCGGTTCGCGGTGAACTCGTTGACCAGCAATCCGAATTTGGTCACCAAGGTATACTTCCCGCGCGAGATCTTCCCCGTGTCGACCACCCTTGTGTCGCTCGTCGACTTCGCGGTGTCGGGGCTCGTTCTGGTCGCAATGATGGCCTACTACGGCATCCGCCCGACGTCGGCCCTCTTGCTTCTTCCCGTCGTCCTCGCGGTGCACATCATCTTCACCTTGGGAATGGCTCTCCTCCTGTCCATGAGCAACCTCTTTTACCGAGACGTGAAGTATCTCTTTGAAATCGTCCTGACCGTCTGGATGTTCGTGACGTCAGTGCTCTATCCGGTCTCGCTGGTACGGGGCCGGCTGGCCGCGGTCATGAATTTGAACCCGATGACGCCGATCGTCGACGGATATCGCTCGGTGCTGTTGCGAGGAGAGTCACCGTTCTCGCCATCGTTTGTGGCGGCGGCGGCCGTAGCCGTGTGCGTGTTTGTCGGGGCGTGGTTATTGTTTCACCGCTCGGAATTCCAGTTCGCCGAGGGCATCTGATGGCCGATGCCCCGATCATATTCGATGGTGTCTGGAAGAAGTTCCGCCGCGGCGAGCGCCACGACAGTCTACGCGATTTGCTGCCTTCGCTTGCGCGGCGGCTGGCGAGCCCTCGCGGTTTTGAGACGAACCTTCAAGGCGACCAGGAATTTTGGGCGCTGAAGGACGTCTCGTTCACCGTTCGCCCGGGGGAAGCGCTCGGCATCATCGGGCCCAATGGCGCGGGCAAGTCCACGACGCTAAAGCTGCTCACGCGAATCCTCCGCCCGACCCGCGGCCACTGCACCGTGCGCGGCCGGATTGGAGCGCTCATCGAAGTCGCAGCCGGCTTTCATCCCGATCTCACCGGACGCGAAAACATCTTTCTCCAGGGCGCAATTATGGGCATGAAGCGCGCCGAGATTGCAGGAAAGCTCGACCAGATCATCGAGTTCGCCGGCGTCGGCGACTTCGTCGATACTCCGGTCAAGCGCTATTCGTCGGGCATGAATGCGCGCCTTGGGTTCGCGATCGCCGCGCATCTGGATCCCGACGTCCTGATCATCGATGAGGTTCTGAGCGTGGGCGATGCCGCGTTTCAGCAGCGCTGTGTCGAGCGCATGCAGCAGTTCATCCGCGATGGCGTGACCATCGTCTTCGTTTCGCACGATCTCCAGGCAGTCAGCCGTGTGTGCAGCCGGGCAGTCTTGCTGAATGCTGGTGAAGCGTTTCTTGGCACCACCCAGGAGGCGTTGGAGGCCTATCTGCGGGACATGAATAGTACTACGGCATCGGAGTCATTTTCTCCGGTGTCGGCGGTGAAGGCGGTGCTGATCGACCGGGCCGGTGCAGCCGCGTCGACTCTGACCCCTGGAGCCGCGCTCACGCTGCGCGTCGACTGCGAAGTCAAAGAGCCTTCTGCCGACATCGTGCTCGGGTTCATGATCTATCGATCAACCGACCACCTGGTTGTCTATGAGGGCAACATCTCCCCTGCCGATATCGGCTTTGATACCAGCTTCACTGGCGAGACGACAGTCGACTTCCACTTCGCGGCGCATCTCACTCGTGGTCAGTACCATCTTGAGTGCTATGTTCTCCATCAACCAACCCACACGTTTGTCTCGCGCCTTTGTCCAGCCGCGATGTTCAACGTCGAGGAACGGGAAACCTGCCGGGGTGTAGCCGACGTCGCATTAACGGCCTCGGTCCATGCCCCAGCGTTAAAGTAGACTGACCGGGCCGGAGATATATGCGCGATACAACACTCGTAGAACGTTCGAACTCGACCGACATTCTCAACGACATCTATCGAACGCAGTCGGTGAGTGACGGTAGGGACACCGTGTCGCTGAGCGCTCACATCTCGCGGGAGGATGGTGAATTCATCCAGCGTGTGATTGCGTCCATCGGCGCCAGACGTTCGCTCGAAGTGGGAATGGCGTACGGTATCTCTACGCTTTTCATCTGTGAGGCGATTACACGGACCGCGTCCGACGCCCGGCATGTGGCAATCGATCCGTTTCAACGTTCAGAGTGGCGAGGAATCGGGCTAACTAATGTGGCGCGGTCTGGGTTCGATTCGATCGTCGAATTCGTCGAAGATCGATCAGAGCTCGTATTGCCGAAATTGCTCGCAGAGCAAAGACAGTTTGACTTTGCGCTGATCGATGGACTGCATACCTTCGATCAAGCGCTGATGGAGTTCTACTATATCAACCGCATGCTGCCAGTAGGGGGCGTCGTGCTGTTTGACGACGCTGATTGGCCGAGCATTCGAGCTCTCACCCGTTACGCCGCTAGTTATGCGGCTTACCAAGTCATTCCCCGTCATGAACCGCGCCCGACGCTGCTCGGCAGACTGCGACGGCTGGTCGTCAACTTGCCCTGGATCAGGGACGTGATCCACCCGTCTATCCGGAAGACGTCGTGGGAGATGGGCCTCGGATCGCGGTGCGTGGCGCTCAAAAAGATTGCGGAAGACTCACGCGCGGACACTTGGTTCCCAGATGTTTGACAGCCGTGACCCTATGATTAGCAACACGATTGCTATCTGCACGTGGAACCGCGCCGCGCTCCTACGCGGTACACTGAGCAGGTTCGCGGAGATCGGATCGACGATCCCGGGCCCGTGGGAACTCATCGTCGTAAACAACAACTGCACAGACGAGACGGATGGGGTCATCCAATCGTTCACCGGTCGGCTGCCAATCCGGCGGGTTTTTGAACCCACGCCTGGGCTGTCGGCTGCTCGCAATGCGGCAATTGCCGCGGCACGGGGGGACTATATCTTCTGGACTGATGACGATGTCATTGTGAACGAAGAGTGGATCCCGGCTTTGCTCGACGGCCTGCGTTCCTCGAATGCGGACTGGGTTTTTGGCCGTTCCGAACCTGTCTGGGAGGGAGGCGAACCGAAATGGTATTCGCATGACTTTGACGGCTATTTCGCCTTGTTGAACTATGGCGCAGAGCCGTTCGTCGTCACTGATCGGTTCCATCCATTTTTCGGACTGAACTTTGGCTCTCGGCGTGATGCCCTAGCGCGGCTGGGTCCTTTCCGGACTGACTTCGGACCATGTGAAAACGGGGGAGGCGTAGGCGACGACGTCGACATGTTCTACCGTGCGCTCACAGCAAACATGCGAATTTCGTACATCCCACGCTCGGTGGTCAAACACATTGTGCCAGCCACGCGCAGTGTGAAAAGTGTACAGCGGCGCAAAGCGTGGGTCGGCAGCGAGGCCTACGTTGAATGGTTGAACGAGACGAGTCCTGACGTGCCGAGGATAGCCGGGATTCCTCGTTATTTCTATCGCCTGGCAATTGACGACGCGCTCGGTTATGTAAAAGGCCTGCTCCGGCGGGATGCCGCCAAGAATTTTTATCATGAGCTTCGACTGGTCAGATTCGTTGGGATGATTTGCGCGGCGGCCCGCCGTCGTTCTCCCGCGCCGGCTGCGATCGCGCCGAGGGCTGAACCTAAAAGCGACGCGTGATGCGAATCGCCGTCGATGCTCGTACGGTGTACGCGCCGACCCGACGCGGCATCGGCAAGACGCTGGTTGACTTGTACACGACATTGGCGGCGATGAGGGCTGAATGGGAGTTCTTCATGTTTCATCAGACTGAACACGAAGATGACCCGTTCGCCGGTATTGCAAATATCCGCCGGCGCCGAGTCGACATTCCAGGAGACCGGTTCGACTTTTGGGAACACTTGCGATTGCCGCTGGCGCTTGCGCGAGCCCGCCCGGCCGTCCTCCACTGCCCCGCCAACACCGCCCCCGCGGTGACCCCCTGCCCCGTCGTGCTCACGATTCACGACGTGATCCCTATCGAGGTTGCTCCGCATGCGCCGGCGACAGTCGCCTGGGCCCGCCGCGTCCGGCGGGCCAGCCGGTCCGCGCGCACGATCATTACCCCGAGCCACTATAGCCGCGCGGCGATCATCGACAAGTTCGGCGTCCCCGAGGAAAAAGTGATCGTGACCCATTGGGGCCAGCGCCCCGTCGTTCGGGGCACCGCCTCGGCACCCGCCATCGCCGAGGTTCGGCGACGACTCGAGATTCCTGACTGTGCGCCTTATATTCTTGGCTTCGGTGCAAACGACCCAAGAAAGAATGCTCGTGGGATCATCGAGGCGTGGGCCCGCCTGCTCGCGGCGGTAAAGGGCGCTGCCGTCCTGGTACTTGTCGGCTTTCAGAAGGAGGCGCTACCCCATCATCGCGCGCTTGCCGCAGCCCACATTGCCGATGGCAGCTATCGGTTCAGCGGATTCATCGACGAGAAAGACATCACCTCTTTGATCACCGGGGCGACCGCGTTGTGCTATCCGTCTCTTTCCGAAGGATTCGGCGTACCGCTACTCGAGGCCTTCGCCTGCGGCACACCGGTGATTGCGAGCTCGACGACAAGCCTGCCTGAAATCGCGGGGGATGCGGCGATCTTCGTCGATCCAGCCGATCCGGACTCGATTGCGGCCGGCATCAGCGAAGTTCTTCGGTCGGAGGAGACCCGGCAGCGCCTGCGAACTGCCGGCACGAACCGCCTGAGAGCGTTCTCGTGGGAGAGTTGTGCCAGCGCGACGGCCGCGGTACTCGAGTCGGCAGGTCGCAACTGAGAGAGAATGTGAACGAGCAGCCGTTGCGCATCATGTTCGTCAAGCATGCTCTCGCATGGCCCAGGGCGGCGGGCCACGACGTGCATTGCTTTCACATGATGAAGGCATTGGCGGCGCTTGGTGCGCAGATCTCTCTCGTCACCGCCGAAACGCCACACGCGCTCGCGATCGACGGGATCCCTCTGACACTGGTCAAATCGCTCAAAGAAGACAGTTCCGATGGCCGACCGCCGGAACCACTTGAACTGACATGGGCGCAGGAGCGGTATCGGTCGTACTTCGGGGTCCCAGTGGCAGATATCCGGGCGGTGCGCGTCGCCGCTCTCGAGTGCGCCGCCGACGTCGTCGTCGCCGTCGGACTTGACGCCCTGCCCTATCTTGGGGGCGTCGATCAGGCCGTTCGCGTGTGGTATGCCGCCGACGAGCAGGCCTACCAGCATCTCTCGCGGATCCGCGTAACCGCGCCCCGGTCGCTTGCCCATTTGAAGCATGCCGCCATCAAAGGCCTGTACGAACGCGCGTATCGACCCCTGATCGACCGCGTCTGGGTCGTATCGGACACCGAGCGGCGCGCGGCCCGGTGGCTCGCCGGGCTGCGGGTCGTCGACGTGCTGCCGAACGGAGTCGACGCGGATTACTATGGGCCGTCGTCAGGGCCCGAGATGCCGCGAAGCGTTGTATTCTGGGGCCGGCTCGACTTCGGGACGAACGTCGAGGCGCTCGAATGGTTCGGCCGGAAGGTGTGGCCGAGGCTGCGCGAGGAAGCACCCGACGCGCAATTCACCATCATCGGGTTCGATCCCACGGACGCCGTGAAACGGCTGGCCGCCCGTCAGGGCGTCGTGCTCATGGCCAACATGCCCGACATTCGAACGGCCGTGGCGCGGCACGCCCTGGTCGTGCTGCCGTTCGTTTCCGGAAGCGGAATCAAGAACAAGCTGCTCGAGGCCGCGGCTCTCGGCAAGCCGATCGTCTGCACCCCGCGCTCGTGCCGCGGCCTGCGGTCGGCGGTTGATTCGGGACTGGTATCGACGGACGAACCGCGCGAATGGGTTCGGCAGATCCTCGACCTGTGGCGCGACGACTCGCGCCGCCATCGGCTCGGCGGCCAGTTGCGCGGCTGGGTCGTCGAACACCATTCCTGGTTGTCGACGGCTCGGGACGCCTTGTCCGCGCTCCAGGCGGATCCGGCGGCGTTACAGATCCAACACACTCGGTCGGTCGCGAGTACCATTTTGCGTGAGCGGGCCAGGCATGAAGGGAATAACGGATGACACCGGAAGCACCACGGGTTCAGAACTACGGCACGTTTGCAGATGACTACGATTCGACGCGATACGAGGGGCCCACGAACACTCGGAAGGAAGAGTGCCGCCGTCAGGCGCTCCTCGGACTGCTGCCCGAGCGTACCGAACGCGCCCTGGACGTTGCCTGTGGCACCGGCCGCGGCGTATCGCTGCTCGGATCGATCGCGCGCGTCGCATACGGCGTCGACGGCACCGTCGAGATGCTGCGCATCGCCCAGAAGAAGCTGGCGGCGGGGCCGCGCGCGAAGACACTGTGCCAGGGTAACGCCGCCCGCCTGCCGTTTGCCGACGCCACCTTCGACGTGGTCACTTGTCTCAACTTCGTGCACCTCTTCCCCGCGCTCGAAGAGAAAACGGCCTTCGTCCGTGAAATCGGGCGGGTCGTCCGCCCGGGAGGGGTCGCGGTCGTCGAATTCGACAGCGCGCTGCAGGGCGTCGTGCTCGGCCCGATGCGGAAGTATTTCGGGAAGGACATCGGCTACGACTGGCCGTGGGTGATCCGCGGCGCGTTTCCGCGCGATCTCTTCGCCATTGAGCAGGTCCGCGGCACGCTGCTGCCCGGGCTGTGGCGCGGCCCGGGTCTCCAGCTCCTCGAGCGAGGCGCCCGGCATTTTCCGCTCAACTACTTGGCGACGCGCATCTTCGTGCAGGCCCGCCGGAAGTAATCAGGCGCCGCCGCCCTCGCGCGAGGCTTGCTCCAGCGATCTGGCGAGCTCTGCGCGCAGCCGCGCGTAGTGCGCGGCGTTTGACAGCCGCGAGATCGTGACTCCGGTGCGCCGCCTCGCGAGCGTCAGAATGAAAACTGACAGATTGCGGAAGTGCGGCAGCCAGAACTCAGAGCCTTGTGGAAACGGATGTCCATATCCGTGTTCGAGCCTGGCGCGCGCGCGCGCCCTGAAACGCGCCAGCGACGCCACGCCGCCGAACCGGCTGAACTGATCCAGCTCGAGGAGCGCCTGCGAGATGTCGATCGCGGGCATGTCGAAGCGGAAGTCGTCGAGATCGATCAGCCCGACGCCGGCCTTTCCCACCAGAATGTTGAACGTGGTGACGTCGCCGTGACAGGGCGTCAGGGTCACGCCGCGACCCTCGAGCGCTGCCCCCATGCGCTGAACCGTCTCGGCGGCCCGCTGCGCCAGCTGTGCGCTGGCCGGTTCTTCCGCGCCCCACATCTCAAACCGGGCGTTGGTATACGAGACAAGCTCCGCCGCGCGAGTCGGCGAGGGCTTGGGTGCGATGGACTGACGATGGAGGACGGCCAGCCAGGCGCCGACGCCCTGCCACGCGGCCAGGGCCGCGGCCCTCGCGGCCGGACTCCAGACCAGGCGGCGATGCAGATGCCCAAGGGGACTGCCTTTGGTTTCTTCGGCGAGAAGCAGCCGGCGCGCCGGCTCCGCCGCCACGACGGCGAACGGCAGCAAGCCGGCACCTCGGACGGCGCGGGCGAGCGAGCTGAGATCGTCCGCGCGGTGAGTGAAATCGCCTGCGAGAACATCGGCTGGGTACCGCTTCAGATAGAAACGGCGGGTGCCGTCCGCAGTTTGGACGGTAATCCTGTGGACCGTCGCGAGGCGCGACGGTATCGCCTCGACGTCGATTGACAGCCTCGCCGCGCCGAGGTGTCGCTCGATCGAGCGTCTGGCCCAGTCAGCGTCCTCCTTGGGAATCCCTGCCGGGGCGGCCATCGGCGTCATCACCGACTGCCTCAGACTCGTTCGGTCAACGCGAGCGCGGCCGTCTGTGCGGATACCCTGCGACTCGATCGGCCCCAGCGTTCAAGCATCCAAATCATCCAGAGCGGCTGCGATCGATCCCTAGAACCGGCACGATGCTCGTCGAACCATCGCCGTACCACTCCAGTGTCGAGCAACGTCGAGGCGTGCGATTGCTGGCCGAGCACTTCGTCGGCGAACTGATTCGCGTACGGCCCCGCCAACCATGCGCCGACGGGCGCACTGAAGCCATGCTTCGGCAACGTCAAGAGCTCGCGCGGGAGAACCTTTCGAGCCAGCGCTCGGAGAAGGTGCTTCGGCTGGAGCCGCGGCATCTTGGTGCGCGACGGCACGCGAAACGCCAGCTCGACGAGGCGGCGGTCCAGCAGCGGACATCGGACCTCGAGGCTGTGCAACATGCTCATGCGATCGACCTTCACGAGCACGTCATTGGCCAGGTAGCCCTTCAAATCCGCATACTGAGCGCGTTGCACGGCGCTCGGCGACGGACATCGCCGGTAAGGCGCGGTGAGGGCCTCGAACACTGGACTGTCCCGGGCGTCGCGTACCGGTGCCCGGCCGAGCAGCAGCCGGGCCTCATACGGCTTGAGGAGGCAGAGATCCGAGTAATAGGCGTCGACCGGCTCGCCACCGAGATTCTCCAGGATAGTGCTCAGCCGCAGCGCCCGCGGCAGGCGCGGCGAACGCGGCCATCGCGCGCCCAGCCATGCCAGCGCGGGACGCGCCGGCAGCCACGGCCGCACCAGGGATTCCACGGCATGCGGCACGTATCGGAAGTCGTATCCGCCGAACACCTCGTCGCCGCCGTCACCGCTCAGGGCAACGGTGACGTGCCGCCGCGCATTCTGCGAAACATAATAGGTAGGGATCGCTGACGCATCGGCAAATGGCTCATCGAACGCCCCGACGATTGGATCCAGCACTTGGTCGAGTTGGGGCGTGATGAGGGCGGGATAGTGCCGCGTGTGAAAGTGTTCCGCGGTACACCGCGCGGCGTCAAGCTCGTTGTGCTCGACGTCTCCGAAACCGACTGAGGCTGTGACCAGGCCGGTGCCGAGCGCGCCGGACATGACGGCCACAACCAGCCCCGAGTCAATGCCACCCGAAAGAAACGCCCCCAGCGGGACCTCGCTTTCGAGCCGTTCGGTCACCGTCTCGTGCAGTGTCGATTCCACGTCCGCGAGGACGGCGTCTTCCTGACGGCCGTCAGAATCGAACTCGGTGACGTCCCAATATTGTCGAATCGTGATCTGTCCGTCGCGCAGCAGCAGCCAGTGTCCGGCCGGGAGTTTGTGCACCTGGCGATAAATCGTGTCAGGCGCCAGAAAGTACCCGAGCGACACGTAGCCTTCGAGGCTCGACAGGTCTAGCGCGTCGTCCCAAGCAGGACTCGGATAGAACGCCTTAATCTCGCTCGCGAAATGCAGCACCCCGCCGAGCACCGCATAGAAGAACGGCTTCTTGCCGATGCGGTCCCTGGCAGCGAACAGCGTGCGTCGCCGGGTGTCGTAAATGGCGAACGCGAACATCCCTTCCAGCTTGTCGACGCAGTCGGTCCCGTACTCTTCGTAGGCGTGAAGGATCGCTTCCGTATCGGAGGTCGTGCGAAAAACATGTCCGCGCCCGATCAGTTGCGCGCGCAGCACCGCGTGGTTGTAGACCTCACCGTTGAACACGATCCAGCACGAGCCGTCCTCGTTCGTCATCGGCTGGGTACCGCCAACCCGGTCGATGATCGCGAGCCGCCGGTGCCCAAGCGCGGCGGCGGCGCTCGTAAAGAGACCGTCCCCGTCCGGACCACGATGCTTCAGCGCGGCGGTCATCGCCGGAAGCGCCCGCGTGAACGCGGGATCGAGGCTCCCTTCTAGCGCCGCCATTCCGCAGATGCCACACACAGCTCGTTTCCTTCCAGCTCCCGGATCAGTTTATCGGCGGATTTCGCCAGCTGCCGCCTGATAGGCTTCAGCGTAACGCTCGACCATCCGGTCGAGAGAAAATCGTTCTTCAACCCGCCGCCTGGCGGCCACGGCGAACGCACGCGCGCGTTCTGGCCGGGACATGAGGTCGCGCAGCGCCCCGGCCAGCTCGTCTGGGCTTCGCGACGGCACGAGCTGACCGGTATCGCCCGTCACGATTTCGGCCGTACCGCCGACGTCGGTGGCAACGACCGGCAGGGACGCGGCCATCGCTTCCATAATTGTCAGCGACGTTCCTTCGGTAATCGAACAATTGACGTACACATCCATGGCCGGCAGCAACGACCTCGCGTCGTCCCTATGGCCAGTAAAGCGTACGAATGGACGCACCCCGGTTTCGTCGACGACGGCCTCAAGCATGCTTCGCTCCGGGCCGTCGCCGACCACAATCAGGAACGCCCGCGCGTCAACGCGTCGAAGAGCGGCAAAGGCGCGAACGAGGGTTCCCAGATCCTTCACAGGATCCAGCCGCGCGATCGTTCCGATCGCGTAGGCATCGACGGGCAGATCGAGCGCGGCCCGTGCCGAGGCGCGATCCATCGGCGTCACGACCTTCCCCGGATCGATGCTATTGTGCAGCACCTCGACCCGGTCCGGTGCGAACCCCTCTTGAATGAGGTGTTCCCGCAGATCGCTTGATACCGCAAAGACTCGACTCGGAATACGACCGAGAAGGGTATTGGCCAGTCGCCGCTTCCGCGACGGCGGCGCGTCGGACAGCCGCCCCTGCTCGGTAACGACCACGCGCAGCCCCGGCCTGACAAGCGCCGCGATCACACCGTATACATATGGCGAATACTGGTGGCAATGCAGCAGCTGAACATCGCGACTTTTCGCGATTTCCGCGATCCTCGACCCGAGGGAAGGATGAAAGCCAGGCCGACGCCCGAGCGCCAGCACTTCGATCCCTCGGTCTGTCAGCTCCCTGGCCCAAGGACCTGGTCCGTCCAGACAACAGGCAAAGGTCCGGAACCGCGATGAGAGGCGCGTCGCAATCTCGATTGCCGCGCGTTCGCCGCCGCCAGGAGTATAGCTGATTACGACGTGCAACACGCCGAGTTGCCGGTCTCGCACCTACGCGAGCCCCTGACATCGGACTATTGGGGCGAGTGTATGCGCCAAACGCCGCAGCGCCGGACGGGCGGTCACCATCGAAGCCTCGGGCAGTTGCGCCAGAGCCTCCGCGTCCATGGTCGAGCGCGATACCATCTGTTTGGACAGACGATCGAGCGCGGCCACTAGACTAAAGGTCAACCAGGTGATGTCATTCAGGGCGATGGCCAGGAAGGCGCCCCCCACGATGAAGGCCGCCATCGACGCCAGAAGACCGGCTGCCGCGGACCTCAGGAACCTTCGTTCTTCCTCCTCGAGGCCGCCGTCGCGAGCCCGCGCCCGAATCCTGAAGCATGCGACAAACGCATACGCAAAGAGACCGCACCAGATCGCCGCGCCCAGGTACCCGGTCTCAGCAAGCACTTCGAGGTGGCTGTTGTGAACCGCGCGCCCTCGGCCGTACTGTCCGTTGGAAAAGTCATATCGATCGTAGGTCGGCACGAAGTTGTGGAGTCCGATACCAAACGGGCGGTCGGCGACCATATCCAGGGCCACGCGCCAGATGTGGAGTCGACCAAGCGCCGACTCGTCGCCGACCTCTTCATACGTGTGTATCGTCTGCAGGCGGTCAAAATACCCTGCCGGAATGGGTACAACGAGAAGGAGCACCACGCACGCTGTGATGAGCCCGCCCAGGGCCAGCAGCCGCCGCCGTTGACAAAGCGCCATCGTCAGGGCGGCAGCGGCCAGGGCAAGGAAGCCACCGCGCGAAAACGTTCCTACGACGGTCAACGCGGACAGCGGCACGGCCGCGAAGAACCCCCAGCGCAGCCACCGCCGATCCATGTTCTGGCCAACCGCGACGAGGAGCGGCATGATCATCGCGGTGCCGAGCGCGTAGCCCTCGTTGTCCGGGAACGCGCCCGCGACACCCACCGCAAACTGGACGCCGCCGCCAATCAGGAATGCCACGCCCGCCTTGGCAGAATGGAAGCCAAACGACCCGGCGATCACGGCTAGGGTGACCACGAATTTTTGTCGTGTCGAGATGAGCTTCAGAGCCAGCGTAGAAACCAGGACCACCCGGGTGATGTAGTCGAGCCACTCCCACCCGATGTCGGGCCGATACGCGTTAAGCTGCGCGCCCAGTGCCGTTAAGAGAAACATCGCGGCCCCGGCGCTGAGGGGATGCGTCACATCCGGTAGCACCCCGGTGAGGACACTGGGGATCACGAGCAGCAGACCGATCAAGAGTGAAAGGCGCAGCTGCGACACATCGATCCACAGCCACTCTTGCGGCCGAAAAAGCGCGAACCACAGGTACAGCTGCAATGCGGCGAAGCGACTGAACAACCCGGCCACGATGCCGGGGATCAGAATCATGATGACGAGAAGGCTTCGGAGCATGCGACGTCAGGCCGACCCTGTCCGACGACAGATAGTACACCATCGTCTCCACGCGTTGTTCATGAACGGATCGACGTCACGAACCAGGCAATGGCTAGCGCTGCGGTCAAAGCCGCGAGCACAACCAGAACCGCTAGGGCGCGCCGTCTCGCGACCACCTTTTGCGGCACGAAGACTTCCGGCACCCCGAAGTCTTGGCTTTCCGTCACAGGTGCTCTTGCCTCCGGATGTCTGGCAAACCAGCCGTGCATCAGGCCGTTCGACAACATCAGGACGATCGGCCGCGCCAGCTTGCCTGTTGGCAGTGTCATCAACGTTGACGACGAGTATTGGAAAAAAAAGGCGGCGCGCTCCCGGAACAGCTCCCGCTCGCCGCCGCTCGCGTGTTTCGCAGCAAAATTGAACACGTCGCTCTTCCGCATGTCCAGCGCTGCCCATGTCTCCGTTGGATATTCGAGGATTTCCGGCTTCTCCAGATAAGGGTACTCGTATTTTGCCATCCACCGCGCGTACTGCAGCAGGCTCTCGCGCGCGTAGGCATACATGCGGTCCGACTGGGCTGACAACGCCTTGTAATCGAGATAGTGCCCGACGGCCTGCAGAAACACCGTGTAGTACCACCGCCGCTCCGCATCGAGCAGGTGGTGGGCGGCGATGTCGTCGTTCGGGTGGATGCAACGCCGGATAAGCTGCTCCGCTTTCTCGACGTAGATCGCCTCGCCGGTCAGGCGGTGGGCGTTCAGCAGACTGACGATGGAGTACGCCGCGCCTCGCCCCGGGCCGTGATAGGTCGGCGTGCCGGTCGCGCTCGCGAACCCGGTCGCGCCGCACGCCAGCCACCGAAACACCGTCTTCCGGCCATCGTCCATGTCGAGCACCCAGCCGGCAAGGCCGATTACCGCTTCGCGATATGCCGGGTCGCCGGTCAGAAAGTACCTCAGCATCAGCCCGGTACCGTAATTGTGCTCATTCGACGGCCCCCCGCCGTAGACTCCCGGCGCCCTGGGGTAGCTGCGGTGCGAAGACTTTCCGGCATCGACATAATGGTGGGTGTGCCAGAACAAGCCACCGTTATACGAGCTCTTGTCGCCGACGGTGTGGTAGATGTCGATGTCGAGAACGTGCGCCGTGAGCTCGTCGAACAGCGCGCGCCAGCGCGCGTCGCCCGAGCGCAAGAACTGTATCGCCATCCCGGCGGCGGCGTCGTACTGGTTGTTGTAGTGCGAGATGAGGGGTGAAGGGCCGCGGTGGAAAACGGCCTCATGGCTCGCGTAGATGTCGCCGAAATTCCGCCAGCCATACTCGTCGACGAGCTCCCGGCCGCATACGAACGAATGCTCTCCCTCGATCGCCGCATTGACGAGACTGACGTATGGCGGGTGAGGGTCTTCGGCCTCCGGAATGAGATACGGCATCGCCGCACTCGCGCTGTACCATGCGGGCGTGCAGCGAACGAACAGCGGTCGACGGGCCCAATCGAGCGGAGGGTCGGCGACCGTATCGCGGCCGAAGGCCAGGTGAACGACGTCCGTCTTCTGCTCGCCCCCCTGGAGCTCCTGAACATCGGCAAACTGACGCGGAACCAGGCTCAGTTTCAGGCCGCCGTCGGAAACCTCGATCGCCTTCGGAAAATTCTGCCAGAAATACTGAAGGGCAACAGCGATGTCCCGATCGCCAGTCCGAACGCGGACCGCCGGCGTTGCGCGCAGCCCTGACATCTGGCGGGCGCCGCAGCGGAGACGGTACCCACGAAACGTGTGCGGCACGTCGCCGCGGCGCGTCGTATGGATCGATGACCGCCACTGTTCGCCGCCGCTCGAGTCCTGATAGAGCTCGAACGAACCCTGGCACGTATCGGTGCCGTCATCGACTTCCGCGGAATAATCAATCGAGCGTGCCGCCCGCGGCTCCGGCCAAACACATGTCAGTGCGACCTCGCGAAGGAAGACCGATCCGGGATCTCCCAGTTCCCAGATTCCGCCAGGGTGGTGGGCCCGCCGCGGGTTCCGAAATCTGAGCGACAACCGCGTTGACGACGAACCGGCGAACATGTGCAGGCGTGCCCTCAGCTCAACGAGTGGGTCGGCGCGGTCGCCAAAGCCGCCACCGATCCGTATACAGGCCCTGAGCGGTCCGGCCTCTTCGACGACAATCGAATCGATGAAAGGCCGGTGCCCCACTGCGGCCTGGTCTTCCGCATAGAGAGAGGCCGGATTCAACGCCAGCGCGCCGCTGCCGAGCTGCACTCGGTCGAAAGGAAAGCTGCCCTTCGATAACCAGAAGCTGGCAGCGCCCGTGTCAACGCGGACGGCACCGCTGTCCTCAGAGACCGAGAGGCGTCGAGAGAATTGCGGGCGGGGCAAGGGTGCAGCAGATAGGCGATAGGTCTCGACGGTACGCGCCCGGCAGCTGGCCTGAAAATCCAGCAGTACCCATCGGGCGGAGCCGCTGGGCCACCGATCGAGAACGAGGGTTTGCACCGGAACGGGCACCCCGAAAGGATCCGTCAGTGCGAGCTGGTCCCCTTCCGAGCAGAATCCATCGGGAAAGGGCGTGCCCAGCGTCACCGGTTCGAGCCGGCGCGCGCGGCAGTCGTGATCGCCGACGAGAATGTCGCAATGTTCGGGTCGCATGGCAGCGGAATGCGGCCGGCGCGCGCCCGAAACGCTATCGCTCCCGAAAGTGCGCGATAACCTTCGTCAGAATGCCGTCGAGGCTGACGGTGGGTTTGTAGCCGACGAGCTTCTGGATCTTGGTGATGTCGGGAACCCGTCGCGGCATGTCTTCGAAGCCCGCTTCGTACGCCTCGTCGTAGGGAATTTTTACAATCTCTGACGCGCTTCCGGTCATCTGCTTGATCTTGCCGGCGAGCGCGGCAATGCTTGTCTCTTCCATATTCCCGATATTGAAAACCTGGCCTACCGCGCGAGGTTCGTTCATCAAGGCAATCAGGGCAGCCACGACGTCGCCGACGTACGTGAAACTTCGCGATTGCGAACCGTCACCGAAGACGGTCAGAGGTCGCCCGGCGAGGGCCTGGCGCACCAGTGTAGGAATGACCATACCATATTGGCCGGTCTGCCTGGGACCGACGGTATTGAAGAACCGCACGACGATCACCGGCAGCTTTCGCTCCTTCCAATACGCAAGTGCGAGAAATTCGTCGATGGCCTTGCTGCACGCATACGCCCAGCGGTGCTTGGGGGTTGGGCCGAGTACCAGGTCGGCGTCTTCCTGAAACGGCACCATCGTGCTCTTCCCGTACACTTCCGAGCTCGAGGCGATGATGACCAGCTTTTTCTTCTTGTTGGCGTGTTTCAGCACCACTTCGGTGCCATGAACGTTGGCCTCGATAGTGTAGACCGGCTGCTCGACGATCAGTTTCACGCCGACGGCCGCGGCAAGATGAAAAACCACATCACAGCGGTCCACCAGCTGCGCCAGGACCGATTCGTTCGTAATCGTGTCCATCGTATAGTGAAAGCGCGGGTTTCCGGTCAGGTGATCGATGTTTTCCATCGCACCGGTCGACAAATCGTCGATCACGAACACTTCGTGCGATGCCGCCAATAGCGCATCCGAAAGATGCGACCCAATGAATCCGGCGCCCCCTGTAATCAGTACACGCATGGTTTTCTTATGCTCTCCAAAGTCGCTCTCAATGTTGGCGGGAAGGTGCGGACATTGTATATCATTGGCAGGAAGCTATCCCCCTTTCGCGACGCAAGAGCCCGTTCTTTCACCATCGCTCGTCGGCTGCAGGCGGCTGCCGGTGTTGGCAGCGCCCGGCATGCCTGATTACAGTCCAGGTCCGGCGCAGACGGTTCCGACAGCAGGGATATCAGGGATGGGGCTTCGCGCGCTGGTGGGTGGGAAGAAATCGCCGGGGCACACTGTGGCGTGATTATTGCGTTCCGTCCGAGCATCCGAACCAAGGTTGGCGGCCGTCTGGGTGGAGTCCTAGCTCGGTAGGGTACTAGCGGTTGCAAATTCGTCAGGCCACAAGGACACAATGAAACGGACACTGCTCCTCCGACCGTCGACTGCGGCCGGTCGTCGATCGACGACGAAAATAGGCTTGGCGATCGCCACGGTCATGGCGGCAACGCTGATCGTTCTGGAGGCAAACACGTCCGTGGGCGGAGCGGCGGGCCCGGAGACGCTGCCGCTCTTCCAGTTGGGGAATTTGCAATACTCCGGCGCCTTTCGAGTACCCAAAGGAACGTTCGGAGCGTCGTCGTTTTCCTTGGCGGGGGTCAGCAGCGGCAGCCTGGCCTACAATCCAGCAGGGAACTCACTCTTCATCCTCGGAAACGACCAGGACTTTCCGAAGCATGTCGCTGAAATCTCGATCCCGACGCTCAGCACGAGCCTGACCATGAGCGCGTGGCCGACAGCCACCGTGGTGCAGCCGTTTGTCGACCCTGCCGAGGGAACAGCCGGGGCGGCGATGTTGAATCAGGACTACAAGGCGGGGGGATTGCTCGTCTTTGGCACGCAGTTGTACGCGTCGAATTGGATCTACTACGACGGCAACGGGGCGCAGTCCGTTTCGCATTATCGACGGCCATTGAATCTTTCGGACAGAGGACACGTCGAAGGCTTCTACAAGCTGATGAGCGGAACTACGAATCTCACGGGATACGTGAGTGGCGGCATGGCGCTGGTACCCGCCGCGTGGCGAGCGCCGCTTGGCGGTACGATCCTGTCTGAGCAGTCCGGCATCCCGATACCGAGCCGGACGACTTTCGGTCAGTCGGCGGTTGTCTGGGACCCGGCAAGCTTTGGCCCGTCGACGCCTGCCACTCCGCTCATGTACTTCACGACAGACCATCCCATTTCCGGGTCAACGGCTAATTCCTCCGGCTACGACGCGGTGAGTAGGGTCTGGAATGGCTCGACCGAGATCCGCGGCGTTGTCTTCCCGGAGGGTTATCGCAGCGTCCTGTATTTCGGGCGTCAAGGACTGACCTACTGTTACGGTCAAGGCGTCAATTTGGACCCCTCGATCCCAGGCAGCCAGGTTGTTGAATCGAATGGCGGCAGCGGCGCCAACGCGTCGACCGACTCGACCGGACGCGTCGTCAGCCTGCCCAATGTTCGGACGAACGCGCTGCCGGGCGACTGGGTCTGGTTGAAGGATCAGACGTCGCCGAACATCGACGGCAAGCATCCGGGGGCATCGTATGTGACGTCTTACGCCAACAGCGGTGCGCCGAACGCAACCGTCACCGTTGCCGCCGGCTTTCCTCCGGGGCTGGCCAATCAACGGTTCAACGCCGGCTCGCTCGACTGCTTCGATCCGTTCGACGTCGGCAGTAAAGGCAATCATGGATATCCGTATGTGACGCAAGTGTGGGCCTACGACGCGGCCGATCTGCTGGCAGTCAAGAACGGCCAGAAGCAACCGTGGGACCCACGCCCGTACGGACTGTGGGACATCAGCGCCCGGTTTCCCGCCTGGAACGCGACCGGTGACGTGTGCGGCGCCGCCTACGATCCGGCCACCGGTCGCATTTTCTTGTGTGTGCCAGCGATCGACGGCGATGCGCCCGCTATCTATGTCTTTTCCATGGGGGCCTCCGGTTCAACTAACCCGCCAGCCACGCCGCGCAACGTTAGAATTATGCGGTGATCGGCTCAGCCGCCGGCAGACAGGCGATGACGGACGCTCCGGCCATTATGGCCATCACCAGTCAGCTGCCTTGGCCGCTTGACCGGGGCGGGCATCTGCGATCCTTTCACATCATGCGCTCACTAGCGCGTCACTTTCCTCTGACCCTCGTGACCAGCCTTTCGTCGTCAGATCCCGTCGACCTTGCCCCGTTCCTGGCCTCCGGCATCACCCTGCAGTCGGCGACGACGCGAACCAATGGCTCATTCCTCCGCGAACTGCCGCAGGTGCTATCGTCAGCGCTGGCCGGCGAGCCATACGTCTGCTTCCGCCGACACGATCGGCCCGCGATTCGGCAGGCAATCAGGGCCGAGCTCGCACGAGTCCGACCATCCTTGGCGTACCTCGACCATCTCGACTCGATCGTCTTCGCAGACCTGTTGGCCGGCATACCCACAATCGTCGACCTCCACAATGTCTACTCGACGCTCGTACGCAGGACCGCTGCTGAAAGCACAGGATTGCGCCGGTCCTATCTGCACAGGGAGAGCCGGTTGCTGGCGTCCATGGAGCGCCGGGCGGCGGAACTCGCGGATGGGCTTTTCGCCGTGTCCGAAGAGGATCGCGTTCACTTCGCTGGATTGAGCGAGACGCCTGTGCACCTCATCCCCAACGGCGTCGACTGTGCCGCTTACGAAGACCTGCCGACCGGTGGGCGTAGCGGTCCACCGCTGATCCTGTACGTCGGCACCCTCTCGTGGGGACCAAACGCCGCGGCGGCCCTTCATCTGGTCCGCAACGTGCTGCCTCAGATACGTCAGACGATTCCGGACGCGCTGGTGCGCATCGTCGGGAGACAGCCGCCGGCGGATCTGCTGGCGCTGCACGGTAACCCGGGAGTCGAGGTGACCGGAGGCGTGGACGATGTACGCCCCCACCTGCGGGCGGCGCACGTTCTGGCGGTCCCTCTCGAGGCGGGCGGCGGCTCCCGGCTGAAAATCCTCGAAGCCTTCGCTGCAGGACTGCCCGTCGTCAGCACGCCGGTCGGTTGCGAGGGTCTCGAGGTCAGCGACGGGACGCACCTGGTGATCGCACCCCGTGGAGAGTTCGCGCGCGCGACGGTGGCGCTTCTACGGGATCGGCCGCGAGCTGACGAACTCGCGCGGAACGCCCGCGAGCTGGCAAGGCGGCGCTACGACTGGGAGGCCGTGGGGGGCTCGGCTGTGGAGGTGGTGACACAGATTATGCGCCGCGCCGGTGCCCAGAACCAAACCCCTCGATGACGGACACGGGTCCCTTCTCCACCGTCGGCACATCCCTTCCCCACGACTTTGTGTTAGGTTCACCGTCGTCGTTCTAAAATGAGCCGCGTCATTCGGATTCTGGAGCTTCGCAGCGCGCTCGGCAGCGGCGGCGGACCGGAGAAGACGATTCTCCAGGGAGCAGTCCCGACAGATGCCGGGGATTTCGCCGTGACGGTTTGCTATCTTCGCGACCGTCGCGATTCCAGTTTCGACGTGCAGCAACGGGCGTCCGACGCGGGCATCGATTACGTCGAGATCATCGAGCGCCACTCGCTGGATCCCCGGGTTTGGCGCGAGCTGACAGCTCTCGTCAGGAGCCGAAGAATTGACGTGGTGCACGCGCACGACTACAAGACCGATCTGCTCACCTGGATGCTCGCTCGGCGCGTCGGCGTCCTGCCACTGGCGACGGCTCACGGCTGGACGGGTCACAGCTGGCGGGAGCGACACCTGTACTATCCAGCGGATAAATGGCTGCTCGCGCGATTTCCGCGCGTGATCGCGGTGTCCGGTGAAATTCGCGACGAGCTCTTGCGTCACGGCGCCCGCCAGTCCGCTGTCGGCGTGGTAGTGAACGGTATCGACCCACAGCGCTTTCGGCGTGAACCCCGCCGCCGCGACGAAGTCCGCGCGCAACTGGGCGTCACGCCCGACGCGGTGCTCATCGGGTCGGTAGGCCGGTTGGAGCCGCAGAAGCGGTTCGACCTGCTCATCGATGCCATCGCGGCACTTCGCCATCGACATCCTGAGCTGCGTTTGGTGATCGCCGGCGCCGGCAGTCTTCACGACGCGCTGTCGGCACAAATTGCCCGCCTCGAGCTCGCTACGACATGCCGGCTGTTGGGCCATCAGGCAGATGTGCGCGCGCTCTATCATGCACTCGATCTGTTCGTTCAGTCTTCCGACTACGAGGGGACTTCCAATGCCGTGCTCGAGGCGATGGCGATGGAGACACCCATCGTCGCCACGAACGTCGGCGGCACCGCCGAACTCATCGAGCACGACGTTGATGGCGTCCTCGTCCCCCCAGGATCGGCAGATACTCTGGCGCTTGCGATCGCCGCGGTGATCGGCGACCCTGAACGGATGGCACGCCTTCGCGTCGCCGCTCGCCACACCGTAGAGGATCGGTTGTCCTTTCGCGCCCGCATGAGATCTATCGAACACGTGTATAGGGACATCTGCGGTCGACCGTCAGAACGTGCGCCGCATGCGTAACGCACTGAAAGGTTGTGCGCGCGGAGTCTCGCTGGTGGCGGTTCTTCCGGTGCTTGCCTACTACCGCCTGGTCCGGACAATAAGCGCCAGCGATCGGGTGCTTGAAAGTTGCTCACAACTGCTGGCGTTGATCCCGGGCCTGCCCGGCCAATATCTTCGCCGCGCATTCTTTTCGCGGACTCTCGAATATTGTGGTGAGACATCGGTCATTTCATTCGGGGTGGTCCTCTCCGCTCCTGGCACCCGTATCGAGAACGGGGCATACATCGGCCCGTTCTGCACGATCGGCCTCGCGCATATCGAAGCAGACACCCTGATTGCCGCCGGCGTCCAGGTGCCCAGCGGCCCCCGCACCCACGGCACCGCGGTGGGTCAGGCGATTCGCGCTCAGGAGGGCGAGGTGCGCGTCGTGCGAATCGGACCAGGCGCGTGGATAGGCAACAACGCGGTGGTCATGGCCGACGTCGGCGCGGATTCGATCGTGGGTGCAGGGGCGGTGGTGACCCGCCCCGTGCCCGATTGCACGATTGCGGCAGGGGTGCCGGCGCGTGTGATCCGTCGCCGCGACACCGCGGCAATATCGTGAAGATCCTCGCCCTCACTCATCGTCTTCCTTACGCACCGAACCGTGGCGACCGCATCCGCAGTTATCACCTGCTGCGGCTACTCGCGACGCAATTCGAGGTCCACTTGTTCTCCCTCGCGGATGCCGCCGACACTATCCACACCGATGGCCTTCGAGAATGGCTCGCATCCGTGCACGTGGCGGTGCCAGACCGTATCGGGAACAGCGTCCGGGCGGCGCTCGGCCTCGCTGGCGGACGGCCGGTGACCCATGCGCTGCTCGACGGCCGCAACGCCGAGAAACAGATCGCAGGTCTCGCGGCTGCCATCCGCCCGGATGTCACCTATGCCTACTGCAGCGGCATGGCCCGCTTCGTCGTCGATGGCCCCCTGCAGGGCCTTCCCAGCGTCATCGACATGGTCGACGTCGACTCGGCAAAATGGCGTGCCCTCGGCGCCACGGCAAAGCTTCCCCTCGGATGGGTCTACCGACGGGAAGCGCGCGTGCTCCGCCAGTTCGAGTCGCGAGCATCTCGTCATGTGGCGGCAACTCTGGTCGTCAACGATCGAGAACGGGAGGCCCTGCGGGAGATTGCGCCGGACGCGACGATTCATGTCGTGGAGAATGGCGTTGACCTGGAGCATTTCGCTGCCCCCGATATGGCGCCCGACTCCCGCGAAGTGGTGTTCTGCGGCGTCATGGATTACGTACCAAATATCGAGGGAGCCGGCTGGTTCGCGGCTGCGGTGTGGCCGTTGGTCCGGCGGAGCGTCAAGGACGCCCGCTTCACCATCGTAGGAGCCAGGCCAAGTGCAGCGGTGCTGAAGCTTGCCAGCCTCCCGGGCGTCGCGGTCAGCGGCGCTGTGGAGGACGTCCGGCCCTATCTCTGGCGCGCCGCAGTATCGGTCGCTCCCTTACTGACAGCGCGGGGTCTGCAAAATAAAGTGCTCGAAGCCCTTGCCGCCGGACTCCCAGTTGTTACGACACCGGCGGTACAAGCGGGGCTGCCCGCGGCCGTACTTGACGGCTGCCATTTCAGCGACGACGCTGGCGCGACAGCGGAGGCAGTTGTGAGACTGCTGCGAGCGTCACCGGCCGACCGGCGAAGGATCAGCCTGCGCGCAGACCTCCGGGGGTTGTCCTGGCAAAGCCGCCTGTCCGGCGTGCCCGCCATTCTGGCCGACGCAGCGAGATCGTCGCCGCGCAAAAGAGGCTGAACGCGCAGGCGCCTGGGAATCATTGCGCCGCTGGAAGCCAGCCCTGCGCGCAGCCGACTCAGAACGCCGCCGGTCCGACGAAGATTGGGTTCGACACCGCCTGGACGTACCCGCCTTTCGAGTCACGACCGGTGACAACCAGCCGGCAATAGGTTCGCCGGCCCGTAACAGGGATTCTCACCGTGTCGACGAATGACGCCACTGCCGGGGTCGCGGTGTATATCTGTGCGTTATCCCTGATGACCGTTACCCGATCGACGGTGCCTCCGGCGACCGCTGCCGATACGTTCAGCGTCAGTGACACGTCGCCCACGACGCTGGTCAGATCGCTGCCCATCGGATAGCCGTTGACTTTGAAATCGACCGACAGATCGCGGCTGTCCGAGGCATAGGTTCGCCCCTGCTTCACCGCGTCGATCACATTCGCCTGACTTGTCTGCGAGGCATAGATCCACGCTCCGGTCGTCGCGCCATTCGGGGCGTTGGTGTGATAATCGGTTTCGCCGTACATGAAGACCTTACGGCCGGCTGACAACATCGTGTCGTAGAACCCGCCTGGTGCGACGAAGCCAAATCCGCTGGACCATCCGTTGCCTGTAGTCGTGTAAAACCCCTGCGTGGTGTAAGCCGCCATGTACAGAGGATCAGCCAAGTAACGATAGTCCGAGGGATTCTTCGAAGTGCACGGACAACCCGGGTAGTCCGGATGGGCGAACGCGAAGACCCCGCCTTGCGATCTGGCGTAGTCCTGCAAGTCCCAAATTTCACGAGGACTCTGGTCCCAGCTCACCCCGAAAGTGATGGTGTGCCCCCGGCTGGTGAAGACCTCCATGCCCGGAATGACGGTGAACCCCGGTTGCCCAAGGGCATTCTCAGCAGCAACTATAGACTGCTGCTCCGCGATCGACCATTCGGTACCCGCGCTCGTGCTTTTGGTCGTGTGCTGGGCGAACACCAGAAACTTGTCGCCGAGGGCTCGGACGGCATTGGCAGTCGAGGCAATGGTGGTCGTGGTGTCTGCGTCGTAAGAATAGTCGCCGGAATGCTGATGGATGGTGCCACGGAACCATTGACCGGCCGGCAGAGTCGTAATCGTGTGCGTGTAATTGTTCAGACAATTGCGCGGCTGGGCCTTGTCGCAGGCGCTCAGCGTGATGGTCGCCGCTTGAGCCGGCGCTAGAGGGACGGGGGGCGCGTAGTCTATCTGGTAGCCGCCGGTGATGGCAACAGTGCGCGCCGCTGACGTGATGTCGGCGCCGTTGAGCTTCATGGAGAGCGTGGCCAGATCGACACCGGCGTCACCATCCATCAGCTTGAACACGAAGGTTGCTCCAGTCGGTACATCGGTCGCACCGGCTGGCGGAAATGCCAAGCCGACAGCCGGCGGCACGGTGTCGGTTGACGCGGTCGAGAAGGACACCGTGCTGCTCAGCCTGCTGCCGACCCTGTTCGCGATGCTCACCGTCGCCGTGACAGTTCCCGAGTGTGGATAAGGCGCCGTCGGCACATATGTCAAGGTCGGCGACGTCAGCGCTCCGGTGATCTTGACCTGGCTCGCCACTTGAATTCCGTTGACGAGGAACGACAGGGAGCTTGGGTCGACTCCCACATAGTCGTTCAGGGTGAAGATTATCGGCTGATCGACGCGGACGTTCGTCGCGCCGGCGACTGGCGTGACGCTCGCCACGGTCGGGGCGGCTGTGCTGGTGGTGTAGCTGACGACGAGCTCGGGCGGAGTCGTCCACTCTCTGAAAGCCACAGTCGGACTGCCTTGATGCTCGATCTGGCGCAGCTGGAACCCGTAGTTGGGAAACGCGTTCTTGTACCACTTCGCCACGAGTGCGGTCACGTCGAAATTGAAGGTCTCTGGAACCTGCGACCTTCTCGACAGGGTGTCGGCGACCAGGCCGTTGGCGCCGTTGCCGAAGTCGGTCGCGGCGTCGTAGTCGCCACCCGGCTGCGTCCACGCCGTCGAGGCCGTCGCGTTGTTATACGTCACTTCGTACTCTTTCCACGGCCTCGTGAGACGATACACGCCGATCGTCGCAAATTCACCCGACGAGAGCGGGGAGTCGTAACCCATATCCAACACTCGCAGCCGGGCCGACAGCAACACCGCCCCGCTCGGCAGCACCGGCAGATCAAAGGCGTACAGAGCAGTGCTTCCGCTGTACAGCGGCATTCCGGCATTGCTGCCGAAATTCTGTGTCGGCGCAATCGCATGGATCGAGGAGTCGGCGATCGGATTGTAAGTGACGATGACCGTTCCGGGCGCTGCGCCGGTTGTCAGTCCCCACCCAACCCCGGTGGTACTTCCACCGGCGTTCCGCGCATCCACCCGCCACGAGTATGTCGTGTTGTAGGCGAACGGCGTTGCCGGAGTATACGTGGTCGTGGTTAGGCCGCTGGCGGTTGGCGTCGTTGGCAGCGATTGACCGACATAAAGATCGTAGCTGGTGGCCTGCGCCGAACCGACCCACGACAGGCTGGAGCGAACGTCAACGTTGGTGGCGCCGTTGACAGGCGCTGGCGATGTCACCTGAGGTGGGGGCGGGGGCGGAGCCGCCGAGGTCGTGAAGTTCCAAACATCACCGGCCGTCGTACCGGAGGGGTTCTTCGCATCCACCCTCCAGACATACGTCGTGCTCGGAGCCAATGTTCCAGGGGGCATGTAGCTGGTGGTCGTCATATTGGCGGACGTCGGTGTGGTCGGCAGCGTCGTTCCGAAGTACAGGTCGTAACCGGTCGCGCCAGCGGACGGACCCCAGTTGAGCGCCGTGTTGACGGCAACACCCGTCGATCCGTTTGCCGGTGACGCCGACCCGACTTTCGGCGGTGGGGGCGGTGGGGCCGTCGTCGTGAAGCTCCAGACATCGCCGGTCGTCTTGCCGCCGGCATTCTTTGAATCGACTCTCCAAAGGTATGTCGTGCTGTAAGCCAGCGGTCCGGCTGGTGTGTAAGTCGTGGCCGTCACGTTGCCGGACGTCGGAGTAGTCGGAAGCGTCGTCCCGAAGTACAGGTCGTAACCGGTCGCGCCAGCGGACGAACCCCAGGTGAGCGCCGTGTTGACGGCAACACCTGTCGCTCCGTTTCCCGGGGAGGGGAATGCAACTTTCGGCGGGGGAGGCGGTGGGGCCGCCGTCGTGAACGTCCAGACATCGCCAGTGACCGTGCCGGCGGCATTCTTCGCATCAACCCGCCAACGGTATGTGGTGCTGTAGCTGAGCGGTCCCGACGGAGTGTAGGTTGTGGCTGTCTGGTTGGCGGACGTCGGTGTTGTCGGCAGCGTCGTGCCGAAATAAACGTCATATTGGGTCGCGCCCGATGACGCCGCCCACGACAGGCTCGTCGTGACGACGTTATTGGTCGATCCGTTGGCAGGCGCCGGAGAGCCCGCCTTTGTGGGAGGACTGTTACGCGCCAAGCGAAATTGACTAATCCAATCATCACAGGAGTAATAGCCCGGCAGGTCCCATGGGGCTGCCATGGCTCCAATGAGGAACCAAGAATTCGTCGTCCAATTCGGCACGGTCGGTGTGTAGGCGACCGTCTGCACGAGCACGTCATTCAGGTACAGGAAGTTTTGAACGCCATCCCATGCGAGCCGGACCTTAACCACGACACCGGTGCCGAATAACGTGTTTTCCTGCCCTGCGGGCACTATGAAGGTAGTGGTGACGCCACTGCCGGTCCTGTAGTTGAACAGCAGGTTTCCGCCGTAGGTGCTGGTGTAAAAGGTGAACAGCTCCTGATTCGCGTCATAGACGTCAAACACATATCGGTCGGTCACGACGCCGACCTGTCGGCTGACAAAAGAGCGCCTGGATTTCAAAAGGAAGCTGACGTCACCTGTATTCACGTCGAACAGGTTTCCGACACCGACACCATTGAAACTGTAGAATGCCGTGTCGGAATTTTGCTGACCTCCCCACTGAAAGCCCACACCCGTGCCCGTTCCGACTGTACCGAACTCTGCCCACCCCCCACCCTTGACAGTCAGAAGCCCTCGCGGCCCCACCGAGGGCGTGACGACTGACCCGTTCGACAAGCCTGACACTTCGCTGGCATCTCCGTTCAGCTGAAACAGCGTCGTCTGAGATGACTGTGTCTGACCGGTCAGCACGGCCGCCGTTAGAATGCCGATGAGTGCGGCTATTCGAGCCGGAGACGGCGTCAACAAGATCCGGCAGGACGATAGAATTGCAGTGGCGCGGTTAGTCATAATTGGGTGATGTCCCTAGCGTCACGAATCTGATCGAACCGCCAAGTCGCCCGAGGTGACGGGCGCCGGCCGCCGATTATAGCAGCTCCCTGTATTGGTCACGCCGAGGCCGCCAGCAAAAGGCTGATCCTGCTGATGCACCACTATTTGCATGAAGGTTCACAGGCACGGTCACGCAGCTATACATATACGAAATACATTCCAACCCGAGCGGCGGTTTTTCAGAGAGAAGTCGCAGGGAGCGGGCAAATGTCTTCGCCACAGAGGACAAAAGGCATTGCTTCGGCCGACAATGAAGCGGACGGGTTCCGCTGAAAATGGGAGCATTTCTTCGAGCCGGGCGACCGTTCGAAGGTCCTTGCAGAATGGTTTACTATGCTCGATGGCTGCTGAAAGACGTTTCACCTCACCTTTGGCTCACAGTGTGTGATGGGAGCGCTTGTGACCGCCACAGAGATTGAAGCTCTCGTCCTGCAGGCGATGGAGCACGTCAACCTGGCGCGAAAACCGGAGGCGCGTCTCGCAATCTCTCCGCAGGCGCCGATCTTCGGCGCGGGCAGCGCGCTCGACTCGCTCGGCCTGGTGTCACTCCTGCTCGATATCGAGGAAGCGTTACAGGATCGCGGCGTCGATGTCACTTTGAGCGATGCGCGCGCGATGTCGCAAGCACGCAGCCCGTTCCGCAGCGTGCCGGCTCTCGTTGCGTATATCCAGGAATGCGTTCTACCGGAGCCGTGAGCACCGCGCGCCGCGTCCTCATAACCGGCGCGAGCAAGGGTATCGGCGCCCATCTCGTGCGCCATTACCTGGCCCAGGGGGACGTGGTGATCGGATGCGCGCGCGGCGCTGCCCCTCTGACCGATGGTCGCTACCAGCACGTCGAGGTTGACGTGGGCGACGAGCCGGCGGTCCGGGCACTGTTTGCCAGCGTGCGAGCGCGGCACGGGGCGCTCGACGTGCTCATCAACAACGCCGGCATCGCGAGCATGAACCCGGTCGCGCTCACGCCATTCGAAACGGCGCGGCAGATCGTCGCAACGAATTTTCTCGGCACTTTTGCCTTTACTCGTGGCGCGCTTCGTCTGATGCGATCCTCAAAGGCCGGCCGCATCGTGAATTTCACCACTGTGGCGGTGCCGATCCGTCTCGAGGGGGAAGCGATCTACGCTGCCTCGAAGAGCGCCGTCGAAACGTTCACTCGAATCGTCGCCCGTGAGGTGGCGCCGTTCGGCATCACCTGCAACGCCATCGGACCCTGTCCGGTCAGGACTCAGCTCACCGCCCATGTCGGCGCGGACAAGATGGAGCGACTGGTCGCCCGACAGGCGATTCCCCGCTGGGCCGAACCTTCCGACGTGGCCAACGTCATCGATTTCTTTCTCCGACCTGACAGCGCGATGGTGACCGGGCAGATTGTCTACCTCGGCGGTGCCGGCTGATGTTCGAGTTCCTGGCCGAGTCGATGCGCGCACACGGGAACGACTTGGCCCTCGCCACGCCAAGTGCGACACACACGTACGGCGACCTGCTGACCCGCGTCGACGCCTGGCGCACGCGTCTCGCCGAGCTACCGCCCGGCTCTGTGGTCAGCATCGAAGGCGACTATGGACCCGAGTCGATTGCCCTGTTCCTCGCGTTGACGTGGACGGGACACGTGGCCGTTCCGCTGTCACCGGATTCGTCCGCGCACCATGACTCGTGTCTCGAGATCGCGTCGGTCGAGTACCGGGTCAAGCTGGACGGAGACGTCGACGGGAATCACCAGGTCGAGCGGACGACCCGTCGGGCCGACCATCCGCTGTACGCGGCGCTGCGGGCCGATACCCATCCCGGCCTGGTGCTCTTCTCCTCAGGCTCCACGGGTCAGCCGAAGGCCGCCGTTCATGATCTCGCGCGGCTGCTCGCGAAGTTCAGCGTCCCTCGCCGGAAGTTCCGCACGCTCGTGTTTCTCCTGCTCGACCACATCGGCGGCATCAACACCTTGTTTTACACATTGTCGAACGGTGGCGCCGTCGTCCTGCCACGCGATCGGTCCACGTCCGCCGTGTGCGAAGCGATCGCCGCACACCGTGTCGAGCTGCTGCCCACGTCGCCCACGTTCCTGAATCTCCTCCTGCTGTCGGGGGACGCCGCGAAGCACGACGTCAGCTCGCTGAAGCTCATCACCTACGGGACCGAGCCAATGCCGGCGAGCACCTTGGCCCAGGCCTGCCGCGCCTTTCCCGAAGCCAGGTTTCTTCAGACCTACGGGCTCACGGAATTGGGCATCCTGCGCTCGCAGTCGCGCGAGTCGGACTCGCTCTGGGTTCGTATCGGCGGCGAAGATTTTGCCTGGAAAGTGGTCGGCGGCCATCTCTGGATTTGTGCCAAGTCGGCGATGCTCGGATACCTGAACGCGCCGAGCCCTTTCGACCCCGATGGATTCTTCGACACCGGCGATCTGGTGGAAACCGACGGCGAATGGATTCGTTTCCTCGGCAGAGAAAGCGACGTCATCAACGTCGGCGGCAACAAGGTTCATCCCGCAGAAGTGGAGAGCGTGCTGCTGCAAATGGACCACGTGGTCGACGCCGTCGTGCGGGGCGAGCCGCATGCGTTCACCGGACAGATCGTCGCTGCAACCGTCCGGCTGGCGCGGCCGGAGCCGCCGGTGGACTTCAAGCTACGGATGCGGCGGTTCTGCGCCGATCGACTGGCGGCCTATAAGATTCCCGCGAAAGTGCATTTCAGCGCCGCTCCCATCCATTCGTCGCGCTTCAAGCGTGTGCGCAAGATCGACGCCGCGTCGATCACGACCAAGGAGTCTTGATCGAGACGCATGCCCCGTCCGCAGAACCGGTTCGCGCGCGCGGCCAAGGTCCTGGCCAACCTGTTGGCGCTCGTCTTCGTCGCTCCCGCGGCGCTGACCTGCTGGCTCGAGGAGCGCCTGACTACGGGAGGCGAAGGCGCATTCGTCTTGTGGACGCACGTGTTTGCGCTGCTGCCCGGGCACCCGGGTCTGGTGCTGCGACGGGCGTTCTATCGCTCGACGCTGAATAGTTGCTCACTCGAATCCTCGATTGGCTTTGGCGCGCTCTTCTCCCACCGCGAGGCGCGCGTCGAGCGCGGCGTCTACGTCGGACCGTACGCGGTGATCGGTTGCGCGCACCTACGGGCCGGCTGCCTGATCGGCACCCGCGTCAGCCTGCTCAGCGGGTTGACGCAGCACGAGCTCCGCGATGACGGCCGATGGGCGCCATCGGATCGAACGCGGTTCACGGTAATCGAGATCGGCAACGATGCCTGGATCGGCGAGGCGGCGACCGTGATGGCCGACATCGGCGCGGGGGCGCTCGTGGCGGCGGGCTCGGTCGTGTCCTCGCCGGTGCCGCCGCGGGTGGTCGTTGCCGGAAACCCCGCCCGATTCGTGCGCGAAATACAGCCCGTACCGCCGCCTCGCGCGGATCCGGTGACGTAGGATCCGATGGCGGAGGATTCTTCGTACCAACCATTTATCGATTGGCTGAAGTGCCTCGGCACGCTCGTCATCGTGTACGGGCACGTCGCGGCGTGGGCGGCGCTGGCGACGCTGCCGCCGATCCGGTCAAAACAGCTCGGCGTCGCATTCTTCTTGTTCATCACCGGTTATTCGCTGTGCCGCGAGACACGCAGCCGCTGGCGCGTGGCCTTCAACCGGCTCTTCGAGGTGTATCTATTCGGCGTGGCGCTCGCAATCATCTTGAGCGTGACGACGTACCTCACACGCGGGACGCTGCAGCTCAGCAATTACTCGGTTTTCCTCGGCGGATTGGACGTGCTGTTCAACTCCTTCCCCGCCAATCCTACGACGTGGTACATCGGTACCTACCTGCACCTGATCGTCCTTTGGGCGCTGGTTGCGCATCGCATCAGGGTCTCCGCTGCCCTCGTGGCCCTCGCCTGCGGCGCCGAGATCGTCCTGCGGGCCGTGTTGATACACGCGGCCGGCGGTTATGTCGCTTACATGGTCCTGCCTAACTGGTCCACCGTCATTCTGCTTGGGTGTTGGTACGGACAGCGGGACAATCCGCCGACCAGGCGGTCTGGGGCGGCGGCGCTAGGCGCGGGGATCGGCCTCGTGCTGGCGGTGATCGGCTGGTCGATTCTCTCGGCTCGCCTGCCGTTCTCGGAAGGCTTTCCGTTCATGCAGTTGTCTGCCGGCGGCCCTGCGGCAGGGGCGCTGCTGGCATCGGCGATGGTATCGGCGCTCTATGT
>WNFI01533559.1_pt1 | contig 31221 bp, 29 predicted proteins | sample 5400471 | NCBI WGS metagenome assembly WNFI01 (sample SAMN13153348, study PRJNA577476) | soil metagenome | isolation source: 100 cm saprolite on Douglas fir-dominated hillslope | place: USA:California | collected 2013-09-17
AGCGAGGCACGGAACTCGCCCAGCGAGGGCCCGTGCTGAGGAGCTCCCGTATCGTTCCACTCGCCGTCATTCCACTCGCCGTCGTTCCGTTCGCCGTCGTTCCACTCGCCGTCGCGGCTGCCCCACTCGTCGCCGCGGCCTTCGCGACGCTCGTCGTCGTCTGCCCGGGCCGGGCTCGGCCGCGCGCAGAGCACCAGGGCGACGCCCAGGGCCGCCGCCGCGAATGGGCTGCAGTGGAGGAAACGCAGCGCGAAACGGGGCGCCACGCGGGACGAGGCGAAGTGGTCCATGACGACCTCCTTTGCGCTTGGACGCCCGCCAGGGCGGTGTGTTCACTAAGGGGTTCGGCGGGGGGTGGGGCGGCAGCCCCGAAGCGGCGCGGCGCCGCTCCCGCGAGGGAGAGGCGCCGCGAAGTTCTGCCCCGTTCCGGCCGCGGGGTCAGGCCGTCTTGCGGTCCTTCTCGAAGGCGAGCTGCGGCTCCTCGCCGCGCAGGATCACGCCCTCGCTGATCTTGCACTCCTTGATCCCGTCCCGGTACGGCACGTCGTACTGGATGTCGAGCATGGCGTTTTCCATGATCGCCCGCAGACCGCGAGCGCCCGCCTTGCGCAGCATCGCCTCGTGGGCGATGGCGCGCAGCGCCTCCTTGCTGAAGTTCAGCTTCACGCGCTCCATCTCGAACAGCTTCTGGTACTGCTTGACCAGGGCGTTCTTCGGCTGGGTGAGGATGGTGACGAGATCCTCCTCGCTCAGGTCGTCGAGCGTGGCCAGCATGGGCAGGCGGCCGACGAACTCGGGGATCATTCCGAACTTCACCAGGTCGGACGGCTCGATCATCGCGAGCAGCTCGCCGACCCCGCGGTTGTCCCGGGAGGTGATGTTGGCGCCGAAGCCCAGGCCCTTCTCCGCAGTGCGCCTGCGCACCACGTTCTCGATGCCGCAGAACGCGCCGCCGCAGATGAAGAGGATGTTGGTGGTGTCGACCTGGATGTACTCCTGCTGGTTGTACTTCTTGCCGCCGCGCGGCGTGACGTTGGCGCGGGTGCCCTCGATGATCTTGAGCAGCGCCTGCTGCACGCCCTCGCCGCCGACGTCGCGGGTGGGGCTGGGTGTGTCGCCCTTGCGCGCGATCTTGTCGATCTCGTCGATGTAGACGATGCCGCGCTGGGCCTTCTCCACGTCGTAGTCGGCGGCATGGAGCAGGTTCTGGATGATGTTCTCGACGTCCTCGCCCACGTAGCCGGCCTCGGTCAGCGAGGTGGCGTCGGCGATGGTGAAGGGGACGTTGAGGAAGCGTGCGAGCGACTGGGCGAGCAGCGTCTTGCCCGAGCCCGTGGGGCCGACCAGGAGGATGTTCGACTTCTGGAGCTCGACGTCGCTGTCGGTTCCCGACCGCGCCGCCTGCATGCCGGGCCGCTGTCGCGACGGCTTGCGCGAGTAGATGCGCTTGTAGTGGTTGTAGACGGCGACCGCGAGGATCTTCTTCGCCCGCTCCTGGCCGATCACGTAGTCGTCCAGGAAGGTCTTGATCTCGATCGGTGCGGGGAGCGCGACGGCGGGGCGGTTCTCCTCCCGCTCGCTCTCCTCCGCGATGATGTCGTTGCAGAGCTTGATGCACTCGTCGCAGATGTAGACGGTGGGGCCGGCGATCAGCTTGCGGACCTCCCGCTGCCCCTTCCCACAGAAGGAGCACGAGAGATTGCCGTGATGGTGGCTGTCCTTCCGGCTCAAGTCGTCACCTCCGGGTCCGCATCGCAGTCTACGCGCCGTCCGGGCGCTCGGGCAACCGGATCTCCACCAGAAGCCACGACGCCCTGCGATGAAGATATAGATCGCGGCCGGGAGGCGCCAAGAAAGCGGCCCAGCGGACGTTTGGCTTCGGACGGAGAATGTCGCAGCATCTGCTCCTCGCACTCGATCTCGCCTACGACGGCGCGGACTTTCGCGGCTGGCAGGCGCAGCCCGCCCTTCGTACCGTACAGGGCGTGCTGCAGGCGACGCTCTCTTCCCTGCTCGAGGAGGAAGTGCGGGTCGATGGCGCCGCCCGGACGGATGCAGGGGTGCACGCGCGGGGTCAAGTCGCCCACTTCGCGGCGCGCCGCGGCGCCCCTGCAGCCCGCGACCTCGCCGAGCTCTGCCGGTCGCTCGCCGCCGCGCTGCCCGCGACGCTGCAGCCGCAGCGGATCGCCAGGGCGCCCGCTTCTTTCCATGCACGCGCCAGCTCGATCGCGAAGCGCTACCGCTACCGCTTCCGCTGGGGTCCCGGCGATCGGGATGCGCGCTCGTTCCACCTCGGCGCCACCGCCTCGCCCGACTGGGAACGGGCGCGGGCCGCGTTGCGCGGGCTTGGCGGGCTGCCCGAGCTTCCCGGCATCGGCTCGCCATCGACTGACCGTCGGCCCGCTCCGGCGCTGGAGGATTGGCAGCTCGCGGAAGGACCCTCGGAGGCCACGTTGGAGGTGCGGGCCCCTGCCTTCCGCAAGCACCAGGTGCGCAACCTGGCCGGGCACCTCGCGGCGGTCGCGCTCGGCCTCTGTTCCCCCGAGTCGCTGGCCGCGCTGGCGAAGCGCCGCCGGCCGTGGATGGGCGCTGTGGCGCCGCCGCACGGTCTCTGCCTCGAGGAGGTCGTCTATCCCGCGGTGCTCGATCCCTTCCGCGCCTTCGCGGTCGCAGCCGGCACGGCGACGCCCGCGGCGGTGGATCGACGGCTCTGCTAGCGAGAGCGCTTCAGGCGTCTCGGCGCCCGCCGAGCGGCACGAGCCCCGCGGCCTCGTTGAGCCGGCCGCTGCGGAACGGCTCGAGGTCGAGCGAGACGAACTTGAAGCCGGCCGCACGTAGCGCCACCGCCGCCTGGGCGCGCACCGCGAGCAGCGCAGCAAGTTCGGCCTCGCCCACCTCGATGCGGGCGACCTCGCCGTGGTAACGGACGCGGAACTCGCGCAGGCCCAGCGCGCGCAGCGCCATCTCGCTCTGCGCAAGCTGCGCCAGGCGCTCGGCGGTAACCGCGGTCCCGTAGGGGATTCGCGAGGACAGACACGGCTGCTGCGGCTTGTCCCAGGTGGGCAGCCCACGGGCCCGGGAGAGCGCGCGCACCTCGGCCTTGGTGAGGCCCACTTCGGCGAGCGGCTGGACCACCTCGTGCTCGCCGGCCGCCTTCAGCCCTGGCCGGTAGTCGCCCAGCTCGTCCGCGTTGGTGCCGGAGAGCACGGCGGAGAGGCCGCGCCCGCGGGCCTCCTCCCTCGCGAGCGTGTACAGCTCGGTCTTGCAGAAGTAGCAGCGGTCCTGCGGGTTGGCGGCGTAGCGGGGATCGTCCAGCTCACCCGACTTCCGCTCGACATGTGGGGCGCCGAGCAGGCGCACCAGCGAGCGCGCGCCAGCAAGCTCGTCGGCCGCCACCGCAGGCGACAGGGCGGTGAAAGCGACCGCGCGATCCCCCAGCGCCTCTCGCGCGAGCGAGAGCAGCAGGGCTGAGTCGACGCCGCCCGAGTAGGCGACGAGCGCGCTGCCAAGCGCGCGGATCCGTTCGACCGCACACGCGCCCTTTTGCAGCGCAGCGGGCAGCAAGGAGTCGAGGTCGTTGGACATGACTTCGCCAACCGGCAGTCTAGTGCCGCCGATGCGCGCCCGCCGCCTTGCGAGGCGTGGCGCGGGCCGTCCGCGCCGCCGGGAGCGTCTTGGCGATCTTCACCGCGGTCGGGGGCCGCACGGACGACTTCGCCACCGCAGCTTTCGCCGGCGAGACCAGCTGCGTCAGCGGCTTTGGGTTCGCCTTCGACGGCTTCCCGGCCTTCACCGCAGAAGTCGGCGCAGCCTTCGCCGGAGCTGCCTTCTCGACGAGCGCTGACGCCGCGCGGACGGCAGGCTTGTCGGAGGTGCCGCTTTGGACCCTCCCCGGCGGAGGAGGCGGCGGCGCGGGCTTCTTCTTGGTGCGCGCCGACACCCGCGGCCTCGAGCGCAGCCCGGCGGTCGACGGGTCGAGCAGCCGCAGCGCCACGAGCTGGCCGACCAGGTGCTCGACCGCCTCGTCGACCGAGTACCGGGAGGTGTCGATGATCACCTCGGCATGGGTCGGCGGCTCATAGGGCTCAGAGATGCCGGGCAGGTTCTTGATCTCGCCGGCGAGCGCGCGCTTGTACTGCCCGGTCTTGTCGCGGGCGATCAGCGTCTCGGTCGGACACTCGATGAACACTTCGGCAAAGCGCTGGATCTGCCGGCGCGCCTCGTCCCGCGCTTCGCGGTAGGGGCTGATGATCGCCGACTGCAACACGATGCCCCCGCCGCGCGTCACCAGCCTGCACAGCCAGGCGATGCGGCGCACTTCCTCGTTCCGCTCGTCCTTGGTCTGGGCCTTGCCGATGCCCAGGTTGCGCTCCAGTTCGGCGCCGTCGAGGATCTCGGGCGACTGCCCCAGCCGGCGTAGTCGGTTGGCGAGCGCCTGGGCGAGCGTCGACTTGCCCGATCCGGCCATCCCGGTGAACCAGACGGTGAATCCCGACGGCATCATCCCAAAGCTCATCGTTGGTCTCTCTCTTGCCGCGCTGAGCGGAAGTGATCGACAATACCGTTGTCCCACACGGCTGGCAAGCGAATGTGGATATGCGCATTGGATACGTAAAAATCGCAATCGGATTTAATTGTGCGCAGTGATTTCTGAAAGTTGCGTTTCGGAAAAATCGCACGCTGCGTTATCCCACGTATACAGACGGGCGTCGTCGACCCGGCCAGCCCTGCACGACACCACCAGGTAATCGACGCCGGGCCAGAGCGGCGCGTCGCCCCCGCCGAGCGCCATATCCTTGTCTTCGCGCGAGAAATAGGCGCCCGCGTCGGGATGCGAGTGAACGATGGCGGCCAGCCGCGCCCCCTCCCGCTCGGCAGCCTCCAGCGCGGGAAGCAGAACTGCGGGGTCCATCACATAGCCGTCGTTCTGGCCGCGGGCGCTCGTCTCCTTTCCCTGCGCCGTGCCGGCGACGTTGGGGACCGGTACCCAGCGCAGCCCGCCCGCAGGAGGAGCGAAGAGGAGGCCGCAGGCTTCCGCGGGGTAGGCCCGCTCCACCTCGCGCGCGATCGCTCGCATCAAGTCCGCGGTGAGATCGCTAGCCTGCATTCCTTCTTCTACCTCAGACGCCGGCCGGAGGAAGATAGCGGTCGGCGCGGTCGGGAAACAGGCAGACGACGCAGCCGCGTTCGCCGCGGGCGGCCAGCTCGCGCGCGACGAGCAGCGAGCCGTGGGCCGCCGCTCCCGCGCTGTGGCCGGCGAGCAATCCTTCCTTCTCGATCAGCCGCTCGGCCATGTCCCAGCCGTCCTCGGTGGCGATCGACAGCTTGCGGTCCAACTCGCGCTCGCTCCAGATCGCCGGCAGGATACTCGAGGGCATGTGCTTGAGGCCTTCGAGACCGTGCAGCGCCTCGGCAGGCTCGCAGGCGACGATCTGCACGTCCGCGCGCTTTCGCCGCAGCCCGCGCCCGGTGCCCATCACCGTGCCCGAGGTGCCGATGCCGGCGACGAAATGCGTGACGCGGCCCTCGGTGTCGCGCCAGATCTCCTCGGCGGTGGTGAGCTCGTGAGCTCGCGGGTTGGCGGCGTTCGAGTACTGGTCGGCATAGAAGAAGCGGTCCGGCTGCTCGCTCGCCAGCTCGCGGGCGAGGCGGATCGCGCCGTCCGACTGCTCCAGCGGATCGGAGACGATCACCTCGGCCCCGAAGGCGCGGGTCAGGCGCTTGCGCGCTTCCGAGACGTTGGCCGGCATGACCAGGGCCACCGGGACTCGCAGCGCGGCGCCGATCCAGGCGTAGGCAATGCCGGTGTTGCCGCTCGTCGAATCGAGGAGTTGCCGGCTCGAGCCGGGCCGCAGCAGGCCCCGCTCGAGCGCGTCGCGGAAGATCCACAGCGCGGCGCGGTCCTTGACGCTGCCGCCCGGGTTGAACCACTCGAGCTTGGCCCAGATCTCGACGCCGGGGGCCTCGCGCTCCAGGGAGCCGAGGCGCACCATCGGCGTCGAGCCGACCGCCTGCGTCAGCGAATCGAGGATCATCGCATCGCCGAACCTTCTCGCCGGCCTTCCGGCGGCTCCTCCGCCGCGGCGAAGCGCAGCGGCTGCGCGGCGGGCCGGCCCGCGGAGGCGATCCGCTTGAGCGCCTCCAGAGCCGCGAGCGCGCCTACCGACGCCGCCTCGGCAGCGTCGCGCGGCTCGGCGGCGATGGCGATCCGCCCGTCCGGATCCGCCGCCGCCTCCGCCCCGGCTGCGTCGATCAGCACCGCGCCGGCAGCTGCCGTGCCGGAGAACAGGACGCGGGTTTCCGGCCACCGGTCGGCGCACTCGCGCGCGCACTCAGCGGCCCAAGGACCGCGCAGCACCAGCGTGCCGACGCCGGAGGCCGCGAGATAGCGCACAGCCCAGCGCGCCACCTGCGCGAAGGCTTCGGGCAGGTCGATCGCGGCAGCAGAGGCGACGAGCCTCTCCTGCCCTTCCCCGCCCAGATCGTCGAGGAGCAGATGGCGCGCGAAGCGCTCCTGCTGCGCTGCGGAGAGCACGCTAGCCGCCCGCGATCGCCGGCACGATGGTCAGCTTGTCGCCTTCGGACAGCTCGGTCGCGAGGGCGCGGCCGTGCCGGATGTCTTCCTCGTTGCGGAAGATGTTGATGTAGCGCCGGAGCCCGCCTTTCTCGTCGAGCAGGCGCTCTCGCAGCCCGGGGAACCTGCGCGAGAGGTCCTCGACCGCGGCCTGCACGGTGGCGGCGTTCTCGACGGCGACCTCGCTCTGGTTCTGGGTGAGCGGGCGGAGCGGCGCGGGGATCTTCACGGTGATCGGCATCAGAGGCTCCTTTGGGGTGCGGACAAACTAGATGCCCGAGCCGCCGGGGCGGCGCAGGCGGGACAGGCCGGGTCGCGCCGTACCTCACTTTGGCGCAAGGTGCCAGCGAGCCCGTTCCAGCGTAGGAGGCGCGAGGCGGCCCGGGGGGGCTCGCCGCGCAGCAGGCGCACCGCCTCGCCGGCCATGGCGGCGCCGACCAGCCCACAGAGCGGCGAGGCAACTCCGGCCTCGGCGCAGGCGGGCACCGCCCCTGCGGGCGGCGGCCCCTCGAAGAAGCAGCGCAGACATCCGCCGCCCTCTGGCACGACGGTGAGGAGTTGGCCCGTCCACCCCAGCACCGCGCCGTGCACCAGAGGAACGCCTTGGGCGCGGGCCGCATCGTTGGCGAGAAAACGGGTGGGGAAGTCGTCGGTACCATCGAGCAGCACCGAGGTGCCGCGTAGGATCTCCGGCGCGGACTCCGCGGTAAAACGCAGGCGCACGCAGACGATTTCGATCCGGGCCTCGGGCGCTCCCGCGAGCGCGCGCAGGGCCTCTTCGGCCGCCTCGACCTTGGCGCGTCCGACGTCGGCCTCGCGGAAGAGGATCTGGCGCGAGAGGTTGGAGCGCTCGACCACGTCGTCGTCGACCAGCACCAGCCGCAGCGCGAGGGCGCGCGCCCGCGCCGCCTCGAGCAGCGCCAGCGCGGCGGGGCAGCCGAGGCCTCCCAGGCCGAGCACGACGACGCGCGGAGCGGGCACAGGCGTCCGGGACCCCGCGGCGCTCACGGCGGCACCTGCGCCGCGGCGTTGGCCGCATCGAGGCTGAACTCGCGCTCGCCGGCGGAGCCGACCAGCGCGACCGCGCAGCTTCCCGCTGGAACCGCGCTCCGCCGCGCGATCTGCGCCGCCAGCGCACCCGCGTGACCGGCGAGCAGCCCCAGCTCGCGCGCGAGCGCCGCGCGCGCCTGCGCCGCCTCGGCGCGCGTCACTGCTTCGCGCCGGACGCCTGGGATGTCGATCGGCGGAGCGGACGCCGCCATGGGCAGCTCCGGCAGCTCGTCGCCGCTGGCCCGCGGCAGGAGCAGCACCGGCTGGACGCCGGGGAAATGCGGGCGCAGCGCGCGCACCGCACCGGCCAGCGCGGCGGCAGCTCCGGCCGGCGCGACGACCAGGGCCGGAGAGAGCTGCGCCTCCTGGAGGTCGCGGAGGAGCTCCGCGCCGAGCGTGCGCTCGAAGATCCCGGCGGCCTCGGGCCCATCGAGCGGAGGCAAGAGGCGCGCGCCCTCGGCGGCACGGCGCGCGGCGAGCGCCAGGGCAGCCTCGCGAGAGGGCGCGGCCTCCCAGGGCAGCCGCCAGATCCCCAGGGTCTCGCGCACCTCGTGCAGAAGCGCGCCATGCACGAACGCGGTCAGCTTCACGCCCCGCGCCCGCGCCCAGCCCGCCGCCGCCAGCGCGGCTCCCGCGCTGGCCGCGAACACGGCCTGCGCGCCGGCCGGCACCTCTCCGCCGGGGAGCGCATCCCAGAGCGGCAGCGCCCGGTCGTCGAATCCTGCGCCCGGCCGCAGCACCTCGAGCTTGAGCAACGCCGTGCCCAGGCGCAACAGCGGCGTCGGACGGGCAAGCAGCGATTGGCGGCCGGTCGGCGTGACCATCTCTCTCTCAAGCGAGGGCCTTGCGGCCGGAGGGGGGCGCAGCATAAAAACCAAGCCTCTCCGAGGCAAGCATGGCGAGCTTCCGCGCAGCCGCAGCCTTCGTCGTCGCAACCCTGCTCGCGGCCGCCTGCGCCGACGTGAACGCCACCGCCGGTCGACCAGATGCCGGACCCCGCCTCTCCGCCCAGCAGGGCAGCCGCCCCGGGGCGAAGCTGGCTTGTGCCCCCGCCGCCGCGCCCAGCGACGCCGGGGCCAACCCGGAGTGCGCCGCTTGCGTCGACCAGGCGCTGGCCGCCCGCGGCCTGAACCAGTTCGGCGACCCTCCCGACACGATGTACGCCGGCGGAACGCCACTCTTCGACGAGCGGACTGGCAAGGCGACCGATCGGATCGAGTACGTCCTCTCGCACCAACCCGCGGTCGCCGCCGCGTGCGGCGCCGTCCAGCCGCCCGGCCGGCCCGCGGGCCGCTGAGCGGTTTGCCGCTCCCGCCCGCCGGCTGCTAGGGTTAGCGGGCGTGGGAGAGACGGTCGCCGTCGACGGCGGGACGCGCGGCCCGCCGGGCCGGGACGCCGAAGCGCCCGCCTCCCGGCCGGAGCAGACTGCTCCCGGCGGCTTCACCGACGATCGCTTCCTCAGCCGCGCCCGCGCGCTCTTCTACGCCCGCCTCGCCTTCCTCGTGCTCGGCCTGGGCGTGATCGGGGTACCCAGCTTCTCGCAGGCGTTCGGCGTCGGCAGCCGGGGCGCTTTCGCCGTCTATCTGATCATGGTCGCCTACAGCGCGGCCAACTACGCCGTGCTCCCCCGGCCGACCGCGGGCCGCGCCGCCACCTTCGTCACTCGCCTTCCCGGCGGTGGCGAAGCTCGGCCAGCTCTTCTTCGGACACCCCGTCTCCCGGATCGACGTCCTCCTGCTGCTCTGGTACTCGGCGATCGACTGCATCCTCGTCTACATGATGGTCTACCTGAGCGAGCGCGACCGCCGGAAGCACCGCGAGTTACGCAGGCTGGGCGCGGCGCTCTCCGAGATGGCGGTGGTGGAGGAGCGCAACCGGATGGCGCGCGAGATCCACGACGGCCTCGGCGGCGTGCTCTCCAGCGTGGTCATCCAGAGCGAATATCTGCTGAACATGATCGACGGGTCGGAGGTTCGCTCCCGACTTTCGGGCACGCAGGACGCGCGGCTGGCGGTGATCCCGACCATCCGCAAGGAGCTGACCGACCTGCACGAGGCGGCCGAGGAGTCGATGGACGAGTTGCGCCGCTCGCTGCGGATGATGCAGGAGGATTTCGAGCTGGTGGCGGCGCTGGCCGACTATTGCAAGGCCGCGGCCGGCCGGCATCGGCTGGATGTCCGATTCACGCGGGCGGGCCGCGAGCGTAGCGTCCGGCCCGAAGCTGCGCTGGCCATCTTCCGCGTCCTGCAGGAATCGCTCACCAACGCGGCCAAGCACTGCGGAAAGGGAACGGTGGTCGAAGTGACGCTGACCTTCTCGCCCGGCCTCGCCGAGATCGCCGTGCAGGACCGCGGCCCCGGGTTCGAGCTGCCAAAGGATCCATCCCGCCCCGCCCGCGGCGGCCACTACGGCCTCGCCAACATGCGCGAGCGGGCGAACAAGGTCTCGGGGCGGCTGCGCATCGAATCCGCGCCGGGAAGAGGAACGCGCATCGAGCTGACCGTCCACGCCGGAGAGGAGCGCCCCTGATGATCGCCGCACCCCCGCAGTCCCCCGCCGGGAAGATCTCGGTGATGGTGGTGGAGGACCAGCCGCAGATCCTCAAGAACCAGCTCAAAATCCTGAAGGAGTTCCCCGAGATCGAGGTGATCGGCACCGCGCTGTCAGGCGAGGCCGCGCTCGAGCTGCTCGAAGAGCGGCAGCCCGACGTCATCCTGCAGGACCTGGGCCTGCCGCGGATGACGGGCATCGAGGTCACCCGCGCCGTGAAGAGCCGGTGGCCGAAGGTCGAGGTGCTGATCTTCACCATTTTCGACGAGGAGGAGAAGGTCATCGACGCGGTCCGGGCCGGCGCCTCCGGCTATCTGCTCAAGGGGGCCACCGCCGCCCGCATCGTCGAGGCCATCCGCGAGGTCAAGGCGGGCGGCTCGGTCATCCAGCCCAACCTGGCGCGCCGGCTGCTCCGCCATTTCCACGTGCCCGAAACGCCCGAGGGCGCGCAGCAGGGCGGCGAGCGGCCGCTTCCGCCCGGCAACCGCGAGGAGCCGCCCCTCCGCCCGCTCACCGCGCGCGAGATCGAGATCCTGCGGCTCATCGCCAAGGGCCTCTCCAACAACGAGGCGGCGCGGGTGCTCTCGCTCTCGCGCGCGACGGTGCGCACGCACCTCGAGCACATCTACCAGAAGCTCGAGGTCACCAACCGGGTCGAGGCGGTGACCGAGGGTCTCCGTAAGGGGCTGATCGAGATCTGAGGGGCGGCATCGGCCGTCGAAACGGACCCGGCCGGCCAGAGCGAACCCGGGCTTGTGCGGGGCCGCACACTCGTGCTAGCGACGGGCCCCTCATGTCCATGCTCATCGTCGCCCTGCACGTGGCCGTCAGCGTGTTCCTCATCTTCGTCATCCTCCTTCAGCCCGGAAAGGGCGACGGAATGGCGGCGCTCGGCGGCGGCGGAAACGCCAGCTCGGTCTTCGGAGGGCGCGGCTCGGTCACCTTCCTCGCCAAGGTCGCTCCTGCTCCGGCGGCGGGCGGCACCGCGCCAGCGGTCCCCGGCAACGTGCCGGCGACCCCCGAAAAGCCGCCGGCGGAGACGCCCGCTCCCGCCAAGAAGTAGCTCCGGTTCGCTCTTGCGGGGCTCATGCCCGAGTGCTAGAAGCGCCGTCCTCGATTTTCGCCCAGGTGGTGGAACTGGTAGACACACTAGCTTGAGGGGCTAGCGCCGCAAGGCGTGCGAGTTCGAATCTCGCCCTGGGCACCAACTCGACGCAGCACCAGCGACGAGGGCCGGATCCAGCAGGGTCTGGCCCTTTCTTTTCAGGCCCCTGGCCGGCCGTCGTCGAGTCGCCTTCCAGTCTTCACCGGAGAGCTACAAGCGAGCGGCGGCCGCCCAGGCATGCTGCGGCCGCTGTCCCGTCCAGCGGGGAATCGCCGATGCGCCCGTTCGCTCTCGCCGCCGCCCTGCTCGCCCTGCCCGCCATCTCGCACGCGGCCCAGCCATCGCCCCCTTCGCAAGCGCCGCTCCGCGCGGCAGGCGACGCGGAGGCACGCCCCCTCTTCGAGCGGTGGCTCGCAGGATACGCGCAGGCTCACGCGCTCGCGGGCGCGTTCGAGGCGGTGGGCGGGCAGGAGGGCGTGCGGCGGGCGGCGGCGCTCCAGGCCGACGCCGCCGCGATCATCGCGCCGCTCAGCAACGCGCAGGTCGCGGCCCATCCGCAACTCGTCGATCACCCAGCCGGTGGACTCGGGCGACAGCGCGACCCTGCACGCGTACTTCGCGCACGCGCTGCACGCGGCCGCGGGCCCGCAGCCTGCGTGGACCGGCAAGGTCGAGGCGGACCCCCGCTCCCTGATCGAGGCGGTGCGGCGGATCGACGGCGCCATCGCCTACCTCGACGCCGCGCAGGCGCGGCGCGCCGACCTGTTCATCGCCTCGGTGCGCAACCGCGCCGGCTCCTTCGTGCAGCCGGCGATGCGCAGCATCACGCACGCAGCGGTCGGGGTCCGCCTGCCCGACGACTTCCGCGCCTCGATCGTCGACGCTCGCGGCCTCGAGGCTTACCCGATCGCGAGCTTCACGCACGCGGTCATCAGCGTCCGCCTTCCCGATGCGCGGCGGCGGACGGTGCTCGACTTTCTGCGCTGGGTGCTACACGAGGGCCAGCAGCACACCATCGCGCTCGGCTACGCGCCCCTGCCCGGCATCGTGGTGCGCGCACTCGATGCGCGTCTGGAGCAGCTCGAGCCGCGGCAAGCCCGGGCGAGCAAGCCCTGACGCGGCGTCGGGTCGGCTGCCGCCGTCAGAACTCGTAGAGCCAGAGCCCGCAGCGCAGCGGGCCGTTCCACAGCTCGCGCGGGCGCCCCGCGGGACGGACCCCGAACGCGCTTTCGAAGTCCTCGCTCGCGGAGAGGATGGCGGCGCGGTGGCCCGACAGCCCGCGCAGCCCGGCGCCCAGCGCGTGGTAGAAGCTCTTGAGCTGCTTGCGCCCGCCGGCCTCGAGTCGATCTCCGTAGGGCACGTTGAGCACGAGCTGCCCCGGCGGCGAGAGCGGCTCCACCTGCCGTGCGTCGGCCTGGAAGACGCGGACCCCTGCCCCGAGCCCCGCCGCCCGCACGTTGGCCTCGGTCGCCGCCACCGCCTCGGCGTCGCGATCGCTCGCGAGGATGGGTGGGATGGCCGCGGCCTGTGCCGCCCGGGTGCGCTCATCCATCTCTGCGCGCAGGCGCACGAGCAGAGGTCCGTCGTGCGCGCGCACCCGCGGCCAGCTCTCGCAGGCGAGCCGCCGCTGCGCGTTCGGGGCCTTCTGCAGCGCGAGCAGCGCGGCCTCGATGGCGAGCGTGCCCGAACCGCAGACCGGATCGTGCAGCGGCCGGGCGCGGTCCCATCCCGAGAGCAGCACCACCGCGGCCGCGAGCGCCTCGCGCAGCGGCGCCTCCACCGTGCGCACGCGGTACCCGCGGTTGGAGAGCAGATCGCCTGCGAGGTCCAGGGAGAGAGAGCAGCGGCCGTTCGCGAGGTGCGCGACCAGCAGTACGTCGGGCCGCCGCGAGTCCACGTCGGGCCGCGCGCCGCGTTCGTCGCGCAGGCGATCGCAGACCGCGTCCTTGATCCGCAGCGCGACGAAGTGCGTGTGCGAGAGCTCCGGCGTGCGGCCGCTCGCCGAGACGGCGATGGTCTGACCCGGCGCGACCAGCTCGCTCCAGGGCAGAGCGCGCGCGCCGGCGTAGAGCGCGTCCGCATCGGGGGCGTCGAACTCGCCCACCGGCTCGAGTACTCGAAGAGCACAGCGCAGGTCGAGGCAGGCTCGCAGGGCTGCCTCGCGCTCGCCCGTGAAGCGGACCATGCCCACCTGCGGTCGGATGCCCTTCGCGCCCAGCGCGCGCAGCTCGCCCTCGAGCGCAGGCTCGACGCCGCGCGGGCAGGTGGCGTACCAGCTCTGGAACATGCGGGCACGATTTAGCCGGTCTTCGTCCCCAAGGCGAGCGCAGCAACGGCTCCACGTCCTTGTCGATGAGCAGCGCGGCGGTCCCGAGAAGGGGAGCAGGATGCCGAGGCGCAGCTTGGCTGCTCCCACGGCGTGCACCCGGCGCGGCAGCTCCGCCGCGGCGCCCAGGGCGGCGGCGCCGTCCAGCACCGAGCGCCGCGAGAGGGGCGCTGCGGCAGAGGACCGCTCGACGGCCTGCGAGTGCGGCGGCGGGGGAGGCTTGGGCATGGCGCTGCGCTCCGGTGGCGAATCTGGCTTCATAGGCAGCCCGCCGCGCGAGGCGTCAAACTCGGCGCCGCGAAGCGGGTGGACTCGACATAGCTCTCATGGCAAGACCGCAGCAGTGCACCCGGGCCACGCTGCCAGCTTCGCGCTGCTCTTTGCGGTCGCGCTCGCCGGCGGCGCCATCAACTCCGTCGCCGGCGGGGGCGGCTTCCTCTGCTTCCCAGCCTTGCTCTTCGTCGGCATTGCGCCCATCCAGGCCAACGCCACCAACACCATCGCGCTCTGGCCCGGCACCGTCGCCTCGATCGCTGCCTACCGGCGCGAGCTGTCGCGCATGCGCGGCCAGATCGTCCCCCTCATCGTCAGCGGCTGCTTCGGCGCACTGATCGGCGCGCTCATCCTTCTCAAGACCCCGCAGGCCACGTTTCTGCGCATGGTGCCCTGGCTCTTGCTCGGGGCGACCGTCCTCTTCGCCGTCTCGCCCCCCATCGCACGCTTCTTTCGCGAGATGCAGAGGGAATCGGCCCTGCGGCACAACCACAGGGCGCTGTGGATCGCCACCTCCCTGCAGCTCCTCATCGCCATCTATATCGGCTTCTTTGGCGCCGGCGCGGGCATCCTCATGCTCGCGATGTTCGCCATCATGGGGGTCGAGAGCATCCACACGATGAACGGGATGAAGACCGTCCTCGCGGGCGTCTGCAACGGCATCGCGCTCGTCACCTTCATCTTCGCCGGCGCCATCGTCTGGCCGGAGGCCATCGTCATGACCGTTGGCGCCGCGATCGGCGGATACGCCGGTGCGCACTACGCGCAGAAAGTGGATCCGCGCATCGTGCGCGGCATCGTCATCGCGACCGGCGCCTCGATGACCGCCTACTTCTTCTTCTGGAAGGCGCCGTAACAGCACTGCTGCTTACTGCCTTGCCGCCCAGCCGGCGGAGCTGCCCGCGGCGCGGTAGAGCGTGCTTCGTCACCGCCCGCGCGCAGCGCAAGTGCGCCGGCGGCGAGGGCCGGCTCCGGAGCCCGATATCACACAATGAATCTGCAGCGGCGCCATTGACGCCGGTGTAGGACATACAGACGTTCCTTCGCGAGAGTGCGCCGGACGCCGGCGCGACTGCTCGACGGATTTGAAGTACGGGAGGGGGGACAGCCACATATGTTCGGCCGTGTACGGATAGATTTCATCCGATGGATCATTGCGTCGTCGATCGCCGCCGCGACGCTCATTGCCCCTGTGCGCGACGCTGACGCGTTCCAGGTCCAGGTGCAGGACGACAGAGGCCAGCCGATCACCAACGGCTTCCGCTGGCTGCTCGAGGAAGACAACAGCTATCCGGTCACCCCGGGAGTTCCGTCGCCGAACGCGGCGTGGAACGCGGTGCCGGGCAATCCCAGCTACACGCTCTCCGTCAACATCCACAAGAGCCACGCACCCGTGGTCTGCACCGGGGACACCGCCCCGGGGAACCCGGCGGCCAATCCTCCGCGCGCGCCGGGCTGGGCGGGCGCGCCCTCGTCGGTGAACATCGATGCGAGCAATTGCCCCGGCTTCAGCTCGGGGAAGCGCTACATGTTCCAGGCGCTCCCTTGGCACTCGTCGCCGCTGGGCGCGCCGGCTTTCAAGCAAACGGGCTGGACGATGAGCGGGCGCAACGTCGCCCCCGGCCAGTCGACCGTCACGATCATCGTCCACGCGTTGCCCGTGCCGGTCGGGCAGATCACGGTCCTCGTTTTCGAGGACAACCAATCGGTCAACGGCGCTTATGACCAGCCGGAGGAGCACGGCCTCGCCAACTTCTCGCTGATTATCACCGACCCGATCGGGAAGGTGAATCAGGACCACTTCGCCTATCCGCTCGGAACGACCTACAAGTACGCGCACACCACGCCCGACGGGCGGCCGGCCGATGCCAACGGCCGTCCGCTCTGGCAGGAGCAACAGCCCGAGTTCCTGTACGACGTCAACGGCCTGCCAGTGGTGGACTTCATGGGCGACGGCACGATCAAGACCTGTCCCGGCGGCCCGCCCACCGGTTACACGCCCTACCAAAAGGCCAATTGCATCGATCCCTATACGCTGCAGCCGCTCGCCGTTGGAGAGGCGGCCAGCTCAATTGGCTGGTGTTCTACGGCTTCGTCCATCCGATGCCGATGACGCTGACGACGCCGCCAGGCCGGATGCCCGGGTCGATCACCGGCCAGATCGTCTATGCCCACGACTCGCATCCCCCGCTGTCGCCCGGCTTGAACCCGGGTTTGCCGGTGCCCGACGCCTTCGTCGCGCTCAACAACCTGAGTGGCAACGACGAGCAGGTCTTCACCGCTCCCTGCAACCCGCTGACTGGCGAATTCTCCATCCCCAACGTGCCTCCCGGCAGGTACACGCTTGTGATTTGGGACAAGGCGATCAACGCGATCATGGATTTCCGCACCATCCGCCTCGATGACGGCCAGCACCTGTCGATGGGCAAGGTCCCCATCTATGGCTGGTTTACCACGCTGACCGGCACCGTCTTCGCCGACCGCGACGGCAACGGCCTTCCGGCGGGCGGCATTCCGCCGAATCCCGCCGATGGAATCGGCAACGTCCCGATCAACCTCCGCTTCACCGACGGCTCGCTCTACGGCTCCACCCTCACCCGCAACGACGGCACGTACACCTTCCCGCAATACATCTCCTTCTGGCGCTTCCTCGTCGCCGAGGTCGACTCGAGCCGTTTCAAGTCCACCGGCATGACCGCAACCGTCGACTCCGGCGGCCCCCTCAACATCGACAAATGGGGCGGGATGGGAATCCATCCGCAGATCCAGCCCGGCGGCCTGCCTTATCGGACTGAGGCCTCCTACAAGAACGGCAACGGCGAAGTCATCACCCAGGCGATCAATGCCTATCAGGACATGACCAACCGTATCGATTGGGGCAAGGCGGCCTACGGCCCCGGCGAGAACGGCGGCATCCGAGGCATCGTCTGGTACGCCACCACGCGTACCGAGGAGGATCCGCAGAAGGCACGGGCAGCCAGCTGGGAGCCGGCGGTGCCCAACGTCACGCTCAATCTCTTCAAGGCGAAACAGGACACGGTCAATGGCAATCCGCTGGCCAATTATTGGGTCACCGACGGCCCGGCGGTGATGACGACGATGACGGACAGCTGGAACGACAATCCGCCCACCGGCTGCGTCGGCGCCCCGAGCGTGCCGTACGCAGGGAAGCCCGAGGTGGTCAACGGCTTTGCGATTCCCTCCTGCGCGGAGACGTTCAGGAGCTGGGACCAGATCCGCGAGGGTGTCTTCGACGGCGCCTATCACTTCGATACGTTCTGCGCCGGCGGCGTCGTTCTCAACACGGCCAGCTGCACCGGCGGCGTAGCCCCGACCCCGATTCCACCCGGCAATTACATCGTCCAGGTGATTCCACCGACCGGCTACCGGAGCATCATCTGGGGCGATCGCAACATCGAGTTCGGCGACCCGAAGATCCCCTTCCTGACGCAGCCGCCCGCCTGCGTCGGCGCCAACTACGATATTCCCCAATATCACACACTCTATCCCGATCAGCTGGTGCCGACCGACACCACCGTGACCTACGGACCGTGGCAACCCGGCATGCAGGCCCCGCTCTGCGACAAAAAGGAGATCGCGCTCAATCCCGGCGCGAATGCCGCGGTCGATTTCCGCATCTTGACCGACGTGCCCAAGGCCTCTCGCATCTGGGGCACGGTGTGGAACGACCTCATGCTGGAGTTCAGTCCGCTCAGCCCCAACGCCAGCGGCAACCTCGGCCTGGCGTACCTGCCGGTGTCGATCAAGGACTTTGCCGGCACCGAGGTGGCGCGCTTCTATACCGATCAGTGGGGCCATTTCGGCGGCCTGGTACCGGCCAATTACGACATCTCACCGCCGATCCCGCTCGGCCTGGTGCTGGCGATGTATACCATCGCGCCCAACGATCCGGGCCCGATCATCGACACGCGCCCTGGCTCGCGGACCAATGGACAATGGATCACCGATCCATTCTTCAATGCCGCCTACAGCCAGGAAGTGATCCGCGAGAACTGGGAGTTCTACGCCGGCAAGACGACGATGATCGACACCATCGTGCTCCCCGCCGCTGCCTTCGTCGGCAACCGCGTCCCGCTCAATTGCGCTTATACCGATCGCACTCCTGAGCTCAAGCAGGTCAGCGAGGTGATGATTCCGCAATCGCCTGGCGGATATCAGATCACCATCAGCTCGGTGGGCAAGATCGAGGTGCCCAATCCCCACTACGATCCCTCCAATCTCGCCAGCCCGCTGCTGGTGACCTGGGACCATGGCTTTGGCGCCACCCCCGGCACCGCCACCGTCGGCGGGACGCCGCTGACCAACCTGCATTGGGCGGCCGACGGCGCGACCATCAGCGCCACGGTCCCGAACGGCGTTTCCGGCCAACTGGTGGTCACCCGCGGCGACAACGGGCTTGCCACCACCGTCGGCGTCACCCTGCACCTGGCCGGCGCGGTGCCGACGATCGACGTCTATCCGCCGCCGGTCACCTGCGTCGGCCTCGAGTGCAGCCGCATCCAGCCGGCGATCGACGGCGCGCCGATCGGCGCCATCGTCCTGCTCCACCCGGGCAGCTACCAGGAGCACGTCAACTTCTGGAGGCCGATCACGCTGCAGGGATTCGGCGCCGCCGTCACCATTGTCGACGGCACCGCGGCGACGGCGAACTTCCCGCTCAAGCAGAAGCAGTTCGACCAGATCCAGTCGTTGCTCAACAGCGACTCGATCGGCCTCGTCCCCAACCAGGTCTCGAACTTCACGCTCGAAGAAGGAGCGGGCATCCTGGTGGCGGGCTGCAACCCGTCGGAGTGCCCGAACGGCAACGACTTCGCCGTCGCCGGGCGCAAGGCGCAGATCGACGCGCTCACCATCACCGGCGCCACCGAGGCCGGCGGCGGCGTCCTCATCAACGGCTTTGCCGCCCATCTGACGATCAGCAACTGCGAAATCTTCGCCAACCAGGGCCACCTCGCCGGCGGCATCCGCGCAGGCGAGCCCGGCCTGATCGGCGCCGGCAACCCGCTCGGCAGCTCGTTCAATCCCAACCTGACCATCGATCACAACCGCATCGCGATGAACGGCAGCCTCTCCTCGGGCGGCGGCGGAATCGGCCTCTTTGCCGGCACCGACGATTACGCGATCACCAACAACTTCGTCTGCGGAAACTTCTCCGCAAACTACGGCGGCGGGATCGGCCATTTCGGCCTCAGCCAGCGCGGCCTGATCTACAAGAACAAGATCGTCTCCAATGAGTCGAAGGACGAAGGCGGCGGCATCCACGTCGGCGGCGAGAACGTGGCCGGCTCGAACGGGCTCACCCAGGGCGCGGGCTCGGTGGTGATCAACGCCAACCTGATCCAAGGCAACAAGGCGGGCGACGACGGGGGCGGCGTGCGCACGCGCAAGGTCAACGGCCTCGACGTGCCGACAGCACCTCGACCGGCTCGGACGCCTTCGGTGGGCCCTGCACCGAAAACAGCCCGATCGGCGAGCGCTGCCCTGCGCCCGAGGCGATCGGGGGACTGACCAGCTCCGTTCCCCAGGTCGGCGGTATCGCCTCGTTCGTTCACAGCACGCCGCTCCGCAATGCGCTGCGCGCGGCGGGCGATCCGCAGACCTTCTCCAATCCGGTGCTGATCGCGAACATCATCTGGCAGAACCGCTCGTTCTATTGGGACGCCAACGCCAACCAGCACCTCGGCCTTTTGCGGCCGATGCCCGGCAGCGGCTACTGGGACCTGGCGGTGTACGGCACCGGCGCGCGGATGAGCCCGACCTGGTCGCTCTTGACCGACGGCATCGGCGCCAATCCGTCTCCGACCAACCGCATCGGCGGCAATGCCGCCTTCGTCAGCAATTACTTCAACATGTATCAAGCGACGCAGAAGGGTGCGGCAATGGGGAACTTCGTCGCCACGATGTTCACCCCCAACGGCGTGCAGGGCGACTATCACATCCTCCCGGCTTCCCGCGCCGTGGGCGGTGGTGGGGCGGTCCGGACTCCCCTTCAGCAAAGCGACTACGACGGCCGTGCGCGCCCCGCGCCGATCGACATCGGCGCCACGCAGCATCTGGCCGCCGCGCTGCCTCGCCAGGTCTTGTCGGCGACCGCCAGCCTCCTGAGCTTCCCGGTGGGACTCGCAGGCACCAAGGCCCCGCCGCAAAGGCTGGTCCTGACCAATCTCACCGATCAGCCGATCGCGATCACGCGCACGCTCACCGGAGAGCACGCCGGCCAGTTCATGACCTCGATCCAGGGAATCCCCTGGAGCACGGCGCAGCAGACGCTTCCGCCCAAGGGCCGGGTGACCTTGACCATCCGGCTCGCGCCCAGCTCGACCGGCAAGGCGGGCCAAAAGAAAGCCAGCCTGGTGATCCAAGCCAACGGCAAGAAGGCCCTCGCCGTCTCCCTGATCGACAAGGCGCTATAGCCATGAAGCCAATCCTGCACAACGTAGCTCTCTGCTCCGCGACCCTGGGCGCGCTGGTGGCGGCCGCGCCGGCGCTGGCCAATGGCGTCCATGCGCAGTGCCCAGCCGGGATCTTGACGCAAAGCCTCGACCCGGTCACCGGCAAGAACCTGACGCTCGACGTCCGCCATCCGCAGGCCTCGACCGACCCGGGCTGCCGCGACATCGCTGCTCCCACTTTCTTCGACACCTGCAAGGTGCTGAAGGACCCCGCGACTGGCCAGCCCTCCGGGCAGACCACCAATCCCAGCGTGGTCTGTCGGAGCATCGTCTGCGGCGACGGCCACGTGAACATGGCCGACGGAAGCGACACGTTCATCTTCGGCTTCACCGACGTGACCAATGCGCCCGAGGACCTGATCCTGACGCGCGGAATGCCGCTCGCGCCCAACGCGATCCCGCTCGGCGGCGCGAACTTCTCCGCGCCGACGATGATCATGCGCGAAGGCCAGGACTTCTACCTCACGTTGACCAACGCAGGCTTCCGCGAGCGGCCGGACCTCACCGACAGCCACACCGTGCACTACCACGGCTTCCCCAATGCGGCCTCGGTCTTCGACGGCGAGCCGATGGCGTCCTTCGGCATCAACATGGGCGCCAGCGTCACCTACTATTACAAGAACCAATACGCCGGCACGTACATGTATCACTGTCACGTCGAAGCGGCCGAGCACATGCAGATGGGAATGCTCGGCAACCTCTACGTGCTGCCAGCGCAGGACGGCACCCCGATTCCCTATCGGGGCAAGACCTATTCGAAGTTCGCCTTCTCCGACTGCCCACGTGCGGGAGACCCCCTCTGCGGCTCGACCGGCTACGACGCGATGGTTTTCCTTCAGGAGAGCGCGTTCGACCCGATGTTCCACCACGCCGACAACACCTACAACCGGATCAGCTTCGCCAACATGAATGACGTCTATGGGATGCTCAATGGCCGCGGGTATCCCGACACCGCCAATCCGTCCGAGCTGATCAACGTCAACAACCACCCGTCGCAGCCGATCCCGGCGATTCCGATGACGATCGACGCCGGCGGAAACCGGGCGCCCCTGGTGATCCACCAGGGCAACCGCGTGCTCCTCCGGCTCACTAGCCTCTCGACGGTCGATTTCTATACCGTGACGGTGCTGGGGATTCCGATGCGCATCGTCGGCCAGGGCGCGCAGCTCCTCAAGGGGCCGACCGGCGCCAACACTTCCTATCCGACGGCCTCGGTCACGCTCGGCGGCGGCGAAGGCGTCGACGCGATCCTCGACACCACCTCTGTCGCCCCCGGCACCTACTTCATCTACACGACCAATCTCAATCGCCTGAGCAACAACACCGAGGATTTCGGCGGAATGATGACCGAGATCGTCGTCAGCCCATGACGGAGACTGCAACATGAAGCCGATTCACTTTGCGCCGCTCGCGGCGGCCCTGGCCGTGCTCGTTCCCAATCTCGCGCGGGCCACCATCCAGGGCGTCACCGGCACCAGCTTCAACCTCACCGCGCGCGAGGACACCATCAGCACCAGCGACGGCGACAGCATGTACATGTGGGGCTACGCGCTCAACAACCGGCGGATGCAGTATCCCGGGCCCACACTGATCGTCAATCAGGGAGACGGCGTCACGGTGCGGCTCTCCAACAAGCTTCCGGTGCCCGTCTCGCTGGTCTTTCCCGGACACAACGTCACCGCCACCGGCGGCGTGCCCGGCCTCCTCACCAGCGAGGTGCCGGCCGCGCCCAGCACGGCAGTCGTGACCTACCCCTTCACCGCCAGCGAGCCCGGCACCTATAGCTATTACAGCGGGACTCGTTCGGACCTTCAGGTGGAGATGGGCCTCGCCGGCGCGCTGATCGTCCGCCCTCGAGGGGCGCCCAAGCAAGCCTATGGCGATTCGCGCACCGCCTTCGATCGCGAATATCTCTTCTTCCTCACCGAGGCCGATCCGGCGATTCACCAGTTGGTCGCCTTCGGCAAGCTGGCGCAGGTCGACATGACCGCGCGGCACCCCGTCGACTGGTTCATCAACGGCCGCAACTTCCCCGACACGGTGCAGGCGAACAACGCCAGCTATCTTCCGACGCAACCCTACAATTGTTTTCCTCGCATGCACCCCGGCGAGAAGGTGTTGCTGCGGATGGTGAGCGCGGGGGTCGATCTCCATCCCTTCCACACCCACGGCCAGAACCACGTGGTGATCGCCCGCGACGGGCGGCTGCTCTCGAGCAATCTCTCCGTCGCCAATCCGATCCCCGATCTGGCGATCTCCGATTACACGACCTCGGCGGTCCCCGGCGAGACGGTGGACGCGATCTGGGGCCCGTGGACCGGCGCCAAGCTGGGCTGGGACATCTACGGCACCGCCAACCTGCGCCCGCACAACTGCACTCCCGACGCGACCGGCTTCGACCCCGCGTCCCACGAGTGGTGCGCCGACCACTACAAGCCGATCCCGGTGCTTCTACCGACGCCGAGCGAGCTCACTCACGGCAACTTCTACGGCGGCACTGCCTATCTGGGCATTCCCGGCGGCCTGCCGCCCGACAACCCCGGCGCGCACCTGCAACAGAACCTGGTCGGCGGAGTTTCCTTCATGTGGCACTCCCACTCCGAGCGGGAGCTGACCACCAACGACATCTTCATCGGCGGAATGGCGACGATGGCGATGGTCGTCCCGATGAACGTCCCGATTCCCTGAAGCGAGGATTCCCATGACCAGGCTGATCCAGATCGGATTCCCGGGGCGGACAGTCCTCGTCCCGCTGCTCTCCCTCGGCGCCCTGCTCGGCTCCTCCGCGGCGCCTGCTGCGACACGCGACATCTTCCTGCGCGTCGACCAATTCCAGATCCCCGCCAATGCGTTCGGCAACGCCGCGCCGATCACGATGTGGGGTTTCGTCCAGACCGACGCGACCTTTACTCCGCTGCCCGGCGCGGTGGCGAGAGCGCCCGGGCCCGCGCTGCAGGCGAGCGAAGGCGACACCTTGAACCTGCACGTGATGAACAAGCTGCCGACGGTCAGCGCCACCGTCTATACCGAGCCGATCTCGGTGGTGATCCCCGGCCAGACCCCGGTTCTCGCGCCGGGCACCTGGCCTACCTGGACCGACGGAACGACGGGCAATCGCGCCGGCACCGCGCAGCGCGTCCGCTCGTTCACCACCGAGACGGCAACGGGCGCGACCTCGATTTATGCCTTTGCCAACCTCAAGGCGGGGTCATTCCTGTACCAAAGCGGCACCCACCCTGCGGTGCAGGTGCAGATGGGCCTCTACGGCTGCCTGAGCGTGCTGCCGGCGGCCGGCGGTCAAGCTTATGGCGATGCGTCGACCGTGTTCGACAGCGAGGTCACGCTGCTGCTCAGCGAGATCGATCCAGCGCAGCACGCCTCGATCGCCGCTGGCCACTACGGTCCCAACCCGCCGGTTCCCGCCGGCGTGCCCGGCAAGAAGCTCTTGATCCGGTTCCTCAATGCGGGCCTGCAGTCCAGGGTGCCAGTGCTGCAGGGTGCCTATGCGCTGATCGTCGGTGAAGACGGCAACTTCCTCACCATCACCGATCCGGCGGGCCGCGTGGTGCCCGCGGCGCGCCAGCAATATTCCGTTCTCCTGCCGGCAGGAAAGACCATCGATGCGATCGTCACAACGCCCTCCGTCGCCGGGCGAATCCCCGTCTACGACCGCCGCCTCGCCCTCTCCAATGGCGGCGCGGCCTCTCCGGGCGGAATGCTAGTCCACCTCGAAACCCGCTGACGCGGAGGCCGGTCATGGAAGTCATTCCCGCAGCCAGAGCGAGCATCATCGCGTGCTGCATCGCAATGCTCGCGCCGCCGGCGCGTGCAGCGAGGAAACCCGAGGCCGCTCACCCGACCTCGGCAGCGCGGCCGGGGGCAAGCTGTGGCGTCGAGCCGGTGGCGCTGCGGCCTTCGATGGGAGGGGCGGTGCTCGATTTCCGCTATCGCGTGATCGACGCCAAAAAGGCGCTGCCGATCTTCGACCGGAAGCTGAAGCCCTACCTCTTGGACGCGACCGGCACCGTCGCGCTGGGCGTGCCCGAGGACCAGAAGCAGGGCTCGCTGCGCGCCAGCACGCGCAACCCACCGGTGGCGGGGAAACAATATTATGTCTTCTTCGCCAACTCGCATGGAACGGTGAACAGAGGCGAACGCGTCTCGGTGGTGCTGGGACCCTGTCGCATCGACGGCGTGACGGTGGACTGAGCGGGGCGAATATGAAGAACACGGCGGTCGTCTCGGCAGTGTTGGCGCTGTTTGGCTGCGGGCCGGATCCGCTTGCGCCGCCTCGCGCTCCCGCAGGAGCGGGCGCGGCGCTCGAGGCGGCTTTGCAAGCGGCCGGGCCGGCAGGCGAAGTGCCGATCCTGGTGCACCTGCCCGCCCGGTCGGACGTCGCGAGTCTGCTTCTCGGAGATCGCTCGTCGCACACGCAGCTCCTCGAGCAGCGGTCGCTGGTCGTGCGCACGCTGAAGGAGTCCTTCGCGGCGCACGGGCCGCTCGCGCAGTCGCTGCAAGACAGAGGCGCAACCGGCGTACAGCCCCTCTGGATCGCCGGCGCGGTCGCCGCGCGCGCAACCCCTGCGCTGGTGCGCGAGCTCCAGCGGACGCTGGGCAGCGGGAGGATCGAGCTCGATCGCGCGGTGCAGTTCGCGCCTCCGCGCGCGGCGCGCGCTGCGCCGGTGCCGCAGTGGAACCTGGCGGCGGTTCACGCACCCGAGCTGTGGAGCCGCGGCCTGCGCGGCCAGGGCGTGGTGGTGGCGAACCTGGACACCGGCGTCGATCTGCTCCACCCCGCCCTGCGCGCGCGCTGGCGCGGGGGAACGAAGAGCTGGTTCGATCCGTTCGGCAACAGCCGCAAGCCCTACGACGCGATCGGCCACGGCACGCAGGCGATGGGCATTCTGGCCGGCGGCGGCACGGGCGGCATCGCGATCGGCGTCGCCCCTCGGGCGCGCTGGATCGCGGCCAAGACTTTCGACGACACCGGCGCGAGCTCGGTCAGCGTCATCCACCGCGCCTTCCAGTGGCTTCTCGACCCCGGCGGCAAGGGGCGCCCCCAGGACGCGCCCGACGTGGTCAGCGCTTCGTGGGACCTGGGGGCGGTCAACGGCTGCGACCTCACCTTCGCGCCCGATCTCAGGGCCCTGCGCGCCGCGGGCATCGTGGTGGTCTTCGCCGCCGGCAATTCGGGACCGCAGGCGCTCTCGAGCCAGAGCCCCGCCAACGAGGGCGGATTGCTGTCGGTCGGCGCGGTCGACGCGGGGCTCGCGATCGCGCCCTTCAGCAGCCGAGGCCCGTCCGCCTGCACCGGCGCGATCTATCCCGACCTGGTCGCGCCGGGTGTGGACGTGCAGACCGCCGACGTTTCACTCCGCGGCGCGCCGAGCTATGCGGTGGTGTCGGGGACCTCGTTCGCGGCGCCACACGTTGCGGGCGTGGCGGCGCTCTTGCTCGGCGCGTTCCCGCACGCTGCGCCCGCGAAGATCGAGGCCGCGCTGCGCTCGACCGCGACCCGGCTCGGTCCCGGGGGCGCCGACAACGTGTCCGGCAACGGCCTCGTCGACGCGCAGGCGGCCTGGACGGCGCTGGCGGCGGTGCCGATCGAGATCGCCACGCGCCAGCTGCACCCGGCCACCGTCGGACGCGCGTTCCACCAGCGGTTGCGCGCAAGCGGCGGCGTCGAGCGGCTGCGCTGGAGCGTCTCGTCGGGCGAACTGCCTCTCGGGCTTCATCTGGACGGGGCGACGGGGCTGCTCGCCGGCCACCCGCTGCGGGCCGGCGACTTTGCCTTTGCGGTGCGGGTCGCCGGCGCGGCCGGCGCGTCCGCGGAAGTGCAGCTCGGGCTTCGGGTTTTGCGGGAGCGCTGAGCTTCGAGTGCGAGGCGCGGCTTGCGCGAGAGCGCGGCGCCGGTGAAGCGGGGAGCAGGCGATGGAGCGGTGGCGGCGTGCGGCGGGTATGGCGCTGGTGCGGCTGCGCTTCGTGGTCCTGCTCGCGGCGGTGGCGGTCCTCGCGGTGAGCCGCACCGCGATCTCCACCGTGCTGCGGCAGCTCACGCGGCAGGATGCGGATCTGCCCGATGCATCCGGGCGTGCGGCACGGCGGGCGGGGTAAGTGCGCGACCTGCGGGATGCCGCTCGTGCAAAAGGAGCAGGAACGAGGGCCGGCCGCGGGCGCGCCGGTGATCGAGCTGTCGCCGCTGCGCGCGCAGCAGGGCGGCATCGCGCTGGCGACGGCGCAGCGGCTCCCGCTCCAGCGCGAGCTGCGCACGCTGGCGGCCATCGAGGCCGACGAGCGGCGCACCGTGCGCATCGCCTCTCGCGTGAAGGGCCTGGTCGAGGCGGTCCATGTCGCGGGCATCGGCGCGCTGGTGAAGAGCGGCACGCCGCTGGTCCGGCTGCAGGTGCCGGACTTGCTCACGCTCAGCGCAGAGCTGTTCAAGGAAGCGAACGCCAGCCCTCGCTATCCGATCTCGCTGTTGCGCTTGCGCAGACAGCTCATCACGCTCGGTCTCACCGAACAACAGCTCCGCCACATCGAGAAGACCGGCGACGGGCTGCACCTCGAGCTGGCCGCCCCGATCTCGGGAACGGTGTTGGAGAAGTCGGTGCTGCCTGGCGACGCGATCGCCGAAGGCGCCCAGCTCCTCGTCGTCGCCGATCTCTCGCGCGTCCTGCTCGCGGCACGCCTCTACGAGGACGACGCCGCGGCGATCGCGCCGGGCGCCGAGGTGATGTTGGAACTGCCCGCGCTGCCGGGGCGCAGTTTCCGCGCGCGGGTGTCGCGCATCGACCCGGCGCTCGATCGCGAGACGCGCACGCTGGCGGTGCGCGCCGAGCTGGCCAATCCCGAGGGCGCGCTCCGGCCGGGCATGTCGGGGCGCGCGACGTTCTTGCTTCCGGTCGGCGACGGGACCCACCTGCCGCTCGCGGTGCCCGAGGGCGCGGTGCTCGATACCGGCGTCCACCAGGTCGTGTGGCGCGAGCTTGCGCCGGAGCGCTTCGCGCCGGTCGAGGTGACGGTCGCCGCCCGCGCGGGCGGATTCTGCGCGATCGCGAGCGGGCTGGCCGACGGCGATCGCGTGGTCGCCTCCGGCGCGTTCTTGTTAGCGGCTGAGGCGCGACTCAAGCTCGCCCGGGCGCCCGCTCCGGCTCACACCGCGGCAGGCGCGCCGTGATCGACGCGGTCATCGCCTGGTCGATCCGTCGGCGCGGGCTGGTGGTGGCCGCCGCGGCGCTGATCGCGTGCGCCGGCGCCGCCAGCCTCTTCCGTATTCCGGTCGACGTGATCCCCGATCTCTCCGAGAACCAGGTGATCGTCTTCGCCGACTGGCCAGGCCACGCGCCGCAGGAGGTCGAGGACCAGGTGACCTCGGTCTTGACCAGCAAGCTTTCCGGGCTCTCGCAGCTCACCTCGGTCCGCGGGACCTCCGAGTTCAACTTCGCGATGGTGAGCCTGATCTTCGAGGAGGGTACCCAGCTTCGCGACGCGCGCGCGCGCGTGCTGGAGCGGCTTCCGGCGGCGGGCGCCGGGCTTCCCGCGGGCGTGACGCCGGTGCTCGCGCCCGACGCGAACGAGCTCGGCCAGATCTACTGGTACACGCTCGAGGGCGGCGGGCAGGATTTGGGCGAATTGCGGGCGCTGCAGGACTCGTACGTGCGGCCGCAGCTCGCTGCGGTGCCCGGCGTGGCGGAGGTGGCATCGGTCGGCGGCAGCGTGCGCGAATACCAGATCGCCGTCGATCCGGAGCGGCTGCGCTCGCTCGGGATTCCGCTCGGCGAGGTGGTCGCGGCGGTCGGACCTGCGCCGCGCCGCTCGATCCTCGAGAAGGACGGCGCCGAAGCGGTAGGCGGCGTGGTGCTGATGCAGCAGGGAGAGAACCCGCTCGCGGTGACTGCGCGCATCCGCGCGCGCGTCGACGCGCTGCAGGCCGGGCTGCCAGCGGGCACGAGGATTGCGCCGTTCTACCAGCGCACGCGCCTGGTCGGCGCCGCGCTGGACACGCTGCGCCGCACGCTGCTCGAGGAGATCGCAGTCTGCGTGGTGATGGTGTTGCTCGTCCTCGGCCACGTGCGCAGCGCGCTCGTCGTGGTGCTGACCTTGCCGGTGGCGGTCCTGGCCTCGTTCGCGTGCATGTGGCTGTTCGGCGTGCCGTCCAACATCATGTCGCTCGCGGGCATCGCCATCGCCATCGGCGTGCTCGCCGACTCCGCGATCGTGATGACCGAGAACGCGCACGCGCGCCTGCACGCCAGCGCCGAAGGCGGCGTGGTGCGGGGCGACCAGCGCGAGGTCGCGCTGCGCGCCTGCCTGCGCGTCGGGCGGCCACTCTTCTTCTCAGTGTTGATCACGATGGTTTCGTTCCTGCCCGTGCTCGCGCTCGGTGGAATGGAGGGCAGGCTCTTCCGCCCGCTCGCGCTGACCAAGCTGTTCGCGCTGGCGGCGGCGGCGGTGCTGGCGGTGACGCTGGTACCGGCCCTGATCCCCACCTTCGTGCGCGGGCGGCTGCGCGGCGAAGAGCGGAATCCGCTGGTTCGCAGCGTGGCCGCGGTCTACCGGCCGATGCTGTGCTTCTTGCTCGAGCGGCCGGGATGGGTGTTGGCGTCGCTCTGCGCGGTGCTGGCGGCAGGCGCCCTGCTCTTCCCCCGCCTCGGCAGCGAGTTCATGCCCGCGCTCGACGAGGGCGCGATCCTCGAGATGCCGGTGACCGCGCCGGGGATCGCGCTGGAGGAAGCCGGGCGCGACCTCGGAGTGCGCGACGCGATCCTGCGCTCGCTGCCCGAGGTGGAGTCGGTGGTGGGCAAGGTCGGGCGCGCCGAGACCGCGACGGATCCCGCACCGGTGGAGATGATCGAGACGGCGATCGCGCTCAAGCCGCGAGACGAGTGGCCCGAGCGCGCCCTGCCACGCGAGACGTTCCTCGCGGCCGCGGCGCGCGCGCTGCCCCAGGACGCGGCAAAGGAGGAGCTGGTGCGCATCGCCGACGCCGCCCAGATCCGCTTCGATGCGCGGCTGCGGCCGCTCGCGAGATCGCCTGGAGCGAACCTGGAGGAGATCGCCGACGCCGCTCTCGCCGAGGCGATCTCCGCGGCGGCGCGCGAGCGCGGGCTCGCAGCGGAGACCGGCCGGCCGCTGTCGCGGCCGTTCCTCGCTCGCAAGACCAAGGGGGAGCTGACGCGCGAGCTGGATGCGATGCTACAGATGCCCGGCTGGACCAACGTCTGGACGCAGCCGATCGCCGCGCGCGTCGACATGCTGGCGACCGGGATTCGCACCCAGGTCGGCGTCAAGGTGCTGGGGCAGGATCTGCGGAGCGTGCAGTCGGTCGCCGACGCGGTCGCGGCGGTGCTGCGCGAGGTGCCCGGCGCCGCCGACGTTGCCGCCGATCAGCTGGTCGGACAGCCGCAGCTCGAGGTCCGGCTCGATCGCGAAGCAGCGGCGCGCGAGGGCATTTCGCCGGGCGCGCTGGAAGAGGCGATCGAGGTCGCGATCGCGGGCAAGGTCGCCGGCGTTACCCTCGAAGGCCGCCGCCGCATTCCGCTGCGCGTCCGCTATGCGCGCGACTTCCGGCAGGACCCGGACGCCTTGAGCCGCGTGCTGGTCGGCGAACATCCGCCGGTGCCGCTCGCGCGCGTCGCCAGCGTCCGCATCGCCGAGGGCGCGAGCATGATCCGCAGCGAGAACGGACTGCTCGCTTCCTATGTGCAGCTCAACGTGCGCGATCGCGATCTGGGCAGCTTCGTCGCCGACGCCCAGGTCGCGGTGGCGGCACGGGTGCGACTGCCGCCCGGCACCGCGCTGGAGTGGGGCGGCCAGTATGCGCACCAGCTGAGCGCGCGCCGCACGCTGGCGCTCGTGCTGCCGGCGGTGCTGGCCCTGATCTTTCTCATCCTCTATTGGACCTGGTCCGACGTCGCAGACGCCTTGTTGCTGATGCTGGCGGTTCCCGGCGCGTTGGTCGGCGGGCTGGTCTTTCAATGGCTCTGCGGGTTCCCCTTCTCGGTGGCAGTGTGGGTCGGCTACATCGCTTGTTTCGGGCTCGCCACCGAGACTGGGATCATCATGCTGGTCTATCTGCGCGAAGCCGTCGAGCAGCGCGGCGGGCTGGCCGCGATCGGCAGCGCGGCCGAATTGCGTACCGCGGTGCTGGAGGGAGCGGTGCAGAGGCTCAGGCCAAAACTGCTCACCGAGGGAGTGATCGTGCTGAGCCTCTTGCCGATGCTCTGGGCCGACGGTGCCGGCGCGGAGATCCTGCGGCCGATGTCGGCGCCGGTCCTGGGGGGCATCCTCGTCGCAGACGAGGTCATCGATCTGTCGATTCCAGTGCTCTTCTATTGGCTGCGGAAGGCGCGCCTGCCGTGCCTGCGCGCACCGGCTAGATTGGCAGGCCAAAGAACAGCTGCAAGTACGGCTTGAGGTCCTCGAGATGCGCGGCCTTACCTGATGCTAGGAGGAAGGCCCGCATGTTCGCGCTCAGCCCCTCTCCGGCGAAGACCACGATCCCCTTGATGGGCCAAGCGTCTATGTCTTGGAGCGTGGACGGGATCTTCTCCTCGGCGGACCCCTGGACACCTTGGTACTTGCATTCGACTCCAAGCCGTCTGCCGTCGCTGGCGTTCGTCAGGATTACATCGATCCGCCGCTCGGCTCCCCAGATGCGCCTCCCCATCTTGAACTGGGTGTGCGCCTGCAACCCCAGCGAGTGGGCCAGCACCACCACTTCTTGGACCAGTTGGTCGCCGCTCGCCACGGCCGTTGCAATCCCCGCCATCGTGAGCTCCGCCTTCAGGCTATCCGTCCACTCGCTATCCACTCGGATGGAGGTCCTGAATGGAGAAGGTCGAGCGGCGGTTGCCATGGTCCGGGATCG
>WNFI01445731.1_pt1 | contig 31200 bp, 26 predicted proteins | sample 5400471 | NCBI WGS metagenome assembly WNFI01 (sample SAMN13153348, study PRJNA577476) | soil metagenome | isolation source: 100 cm saprolite on Douglas fir-dominated hillslope | place: USA:California | collected 2013-09-17
CGGCAGCGGCCGGCGGAGCGTTCCGGCGACCGCCTCGGCCCCCCGGTCGGCCACCAGCCGGCGCCGGATCTCGGCCTCCACCTCCGTCCTGACGTTATCCACCCGCAGGGTGTAGTCATCTCGGGCCAGCCTGCGGTCCATCTCACCGAGGTCCGCGGCGTCCGCCGAGCGGAGCAGGCGCTCGAGCAGCGCATCCAGGTCCAGCTTGCGCAGCGTCCGGTACAGGTAGTACATGCCGGCCACGACCCGGCCGGGCTCTAGCCCTGCGTACCTGGTGACCGCCTCGGCCACCGCCGCCTGGATGAGGACCCGGTCGGCGGCCGCCACGGCCCTGAAGAGCAGCTCCCTCAGGTCGGCCTCGCTGAGCATCGCGACCCTACCCCCGCGGCCCGCGCCGTTCCCCGCGGCGCCAGCCGTCATGGGAACGCCGGCGGCCGGGTCGGGTTCCGGGTCGGCACCGGGCCGACGGCCCGCGAAGAAGATGTCGAACACCAGCTCAAACGCGCCGTAGTGATCGCTGTCCTTGACCAGCGTCGCGGCCAGCGCGCTCTTCAGGGACGCGCGGTCGACCAGCGGCATGGCCGCCACCGCGGCCGTGGCATCGATGTTCTCCGACACGGAGACCGGCAGCCCGATCGCGCGCAGCTCGGCGACGAACGCGGCGAGAGTCCCCGGCCCGGGCCGAGCGGGGGGGTTTGGGGGGGTCGTCCCCCCGGGCATGCACTGACCGGTCACGTCACCGCCCCGCCGTGCCGACCCGGGGGTACGACCCCGATGGCCCGGAGCCCCCCGCGGTCAGCTCGGCGGCCGCCTTCTCGATGTCCGACTGGTACTTGAGCAGCACGTGTAGCGTGTCGGCGGCTAGCTGCGGCGTAATCTCCTCGGCGCCCATCAGGAACAGCGTGTGCGCCAGGTCGATGGTCTCCGACACCGAGGGGCGCTTCTTGAGGTCCATGTCGCGCAGCGACCGGACCAGGCCGCTGACCTGCGCGGCCAGGTGCTCGCCGATCCCCGGCACCCGGCTGCGGACGATCTCCTGCTCCCGCTCGACGGACGGGTAGTCGATGTAGAGATACAGGCACCGGCGCTTGAGCGCCTCGGACAGCTCACGCGAGTTGTTGGAGGTCAGGAACACCAGCGGGGTCTGCGTGCTGACGATCGTGCCGAGCTCGGGAATCGACACCTGGTAGTCGGAGAGCACCTCGAGCAGCAGCGCCTCGGTCTCTACCTCCAGCCGGTCCACCTCATCGATGAGCAGGACCACCGGATCGGGGGCCCGGATCGCGGCCAGCAACGGCCGGGCCAGCAGGAACTCCTCGCTGAAGATGTCCGACTCCAGCTCGGACCATGAAGTCGCCCCGTCGGGCCCGGACGAGCTACCCGGGCGGCTGACCTGCTCGGCCTGGATCCGGAGCAGCTGCTTCTTGTAGTTCCACTCGTAGAGCGCCTTGGCCTCGTCGAGGCCCTCGTAGCACTGCAGCCGGATTAGCCGCATGTTGCTCATCGCGGCGACGCTTTTCGCCAGCTCGGTCTTCCCGGTCCCCGCCGGGCCCTCCACGAGCACCGGCTTGGCCAGCCGCTCGCCCAGGTACACCACGCTCGCGATGCGCTCGTTCGGGAGGTAACCGACGCTTCTCAGCCCCCGCAACACCAGCTCCGGCGAGCCGAGCCCGGCCCTCCCCTGGTCCTCGGCGCCCTGCTTCACCTCGGGTTGCCGTTCAGCCATGCGGTCCGCTGCCCTTCTCACGTCGGGAGGGTGCGGGCATCGGCGGCCGCAGATCAAGCCGGAGCATTAGGCATCAGTGTAATGAGTCCCAGTGCTCGCGATGCGTGGCCGGGCACCTCACCCGCCTGGACGGGTCACCTCGTCACGTACTAGTTCGTTTACAAAAGTAAACTGTATTGGTTCTATTGATGGGGTCAAGTGAGCGCGGGCCCTCAGTCGCCCGAGTGGGCGGGACGAGAGAACAGGCCGCTGTGCCCGGCCTGCACCCAGCCGTGCTCAGCCATCGCCGCCCGCCAGGCGTCCCCGAACCGCACACGGCGACCCTGGGCATCGAGCATCGGCCTGCCGTCAAGCACCAGCCGACTGAAGACCACCGTGACCGTGGTCCGGTCAGGTGACCACCGCAGCCGGGGATCGTCAGCGCCGGCCTCGATCAGCCTCATGATCTCGGCGACCTGGGGCTCCATGTTTCCTGTCCTTCCTACGCCGGGCGCGGGGCTCAGCTGACGCTGGCAAGTTCGCGGCGGAATGCTGCGATGGCGGCCCGGTGTCCTTCCAGCCGCCAGTCCTGGTGGTGGATCCCGGCGTGCTGGACCTGGTCGAACCAGACCAGGCCCAGCAGATGGCGGCGGCGGATCCCGGCGAACAGGCCCGGGATGATGCGCGCCTGCCCGGCGGCCTGCCCGGCGGCTGTCTCGGCGATCAGCACTGGCTTGCGGGTGAGTTTCCGTATCGAGGTGATGGTGGGGCCGAATACGCGGGCGAAGGTGTCGCTGCGGTCGAGGTAATACCCGTCGATCCCGGCCCAGCTGACGTAGCCAGCGCCGGGCCAGTAGTCGCGCAGCGGCCCGGACCCCGCATAGCCCTCGTTCACCGTCCACAGCCAGGTGATGTTGCTGGCCTGCTGATGCCGGAAGACGGTGACCACGTGCCGCCAGGCGGCCACCCAGGCGGCCGGGGACGACTGGGTCCATCCCCACGGGTACCAGTTGCCGTTGGCTTCCGGCGCGAAGCTGAGGATCACCGGATGCCCGAATTCCCGGACCTGGGTCGCATAAGAGCGCAGATAGGGGTCGTAACGCCCAGATGTGATCGCGGCCAGGCCGGCGTCGCCCGGCTCGATCTGGATCAGGGGCTCGGCGCCGTGCGCGCGCAGGGCGCGGGCGAATCCGGTCTCGAAGGGCTCCAGCCAGGCGCTGTAGGCCAGCACGATGTCTGGCTGGCGGCCCACGGCGGCCGCGAAGCGTTCCACGGGCCGGTAGGAAGACCCTTCGCCGGGTTCGAACACCCCCAGGCGCAGCCCCGGCGCCGGTGCGGCCGCGGCGTGGCGCGCAGCGGCCGCGGCGTGGCGCGCCGGGGCCGGGATGTCAGCGCCAGGCTTCCCGGCGGCGGACAACAGGTAGGCGCAGCCGGTCAGCGCGGCCGCGGTCGCCACGATCCCCGCGCCCTGGCGGACGGCCCGGCCTCGCCGCGGACGGTAACCGGGCACCTGCTTGTGCCGCACCGGCATCAGGCGCCCGATCGCGGATACCACGTAGCCGGCCGTGACCAGCTTGATGAACAGGTACGGGCCACCGGGGTGCAGAAAGGCTCCGGCAACGCTACGCAGCACGGACATCCCGGGCGTCTTCCCTGACCACATGCCCCCAGGAAGGGTCACGCCCGGTGACCTCGATCCGCAGCGCCTGGAACAGGTACAGCCCGTCGAACATCCCGTAGCACCACTCGGGGAACAGGAGCACGGCCAGCAGGATCCCCTTCACGCCCGCCTTGCGTACGGTGACGATCCGCTCGAGGTAGACCACGGCAAGCATTCCCAGCACCCACATCGGCATCCGCACGCCAGGGTGCGCGGCCAGGGAGTAGCCGATGATCGCCCAGCATGCCATCTGCGCGCAGTAGCGGACGTAGAAGAACGCCTGCCGTGTGCAGTTGCCCCAGGTAGCCCGCGTGAACCCGTAGATACGCAGCGCGGTGAGCGTGCCGCTCTGCCAACGCAGGCGCTGCCGGAACAGGTAACGCCAGGTCGGCATCAGCTCGGTTTCGGCCGCGCAGCCCGGCGCGGCCAGGCACCGGAACCCGAGGGTCTTCAGCGCCAGGGTGATCTCGTAGTCCTCGGTGATCGACGTGCTGCTGTAATACTCGCCCCGCCTGCCGGGGATGCGCTGCCCCCGCTCCCGGGCCACCTCGCGAAGCACCGGCACGCGGAACATGGTCCCGGTGCCGGACAGCACCCACAGCGCGGCGCGACGCGGGACGAGCCGGGTAGCCCGGACGAACTCATTGCGCTGCAACTGGGCCAGCAGGCCCGGCGTAGCCTCCCCGGTGTAAGTGCCGCACACACCCCCGAGCCGGCGCTCACGCCGCAGGGCATCGGCGGCGCACCGGACCCAGTCGCCGCAAAGCTGAGAGTCGGCGTCCATGACCAGTACCAGATCCCGGCGGCCCAGGCCCGGCAGGACACGGTCGAGTGCCTGATTGAGCGCGCCCGCCTTCCGGGCGGTGTTGCCGACCGTCGCCATGACATGCGCCCCGTGCCGGGCGCTGACCTCCGCTGTGGCGTCCGAGCAGTTGTCGCACACAACGATGATCTTGTCTGGGCGGCGAGTCTGGGCGTAAAGCGACCGCAGCGTCCTGCCGATCGACGCCGCCTCGTCATGCGCCGGGATGATCACGATCACCCGGCCGTCCCCCTGGCCCGCCGTGGCCGCCGCGGGTGCCCGCGCCATCGATGCCAGCAGCTCCAGCGCCTCCCGCGTCTGCGCCGCGGGATCGGTTGCGCCCGATGGCCCGAGCAGGGACCGCACGGCTGGTTCACTGCTGCCCACGATGGTCCTTCCTCAGTCAGCGCGGCCCGCTCGCCCGGCCACGGATCCGTGTTGCACAACGGCGCGACGCGGCCATGGGAGGTCCCGCCGTTTCTCCCAAAGAGATGCCGCATTACCCCTTCCAGCCGCTCCGGCTGCGAGCTGCAGCCTGACAGCTCTTGAAACTGGGCAGCCATCCCCCCGCTGCCCGGGAGCCGCAGCTGGCGGCGGCGGAACGCCCGCCGGTCCAGGCGCCCAGAGCAGGGCGGAGGGGAGCTGGCCGGGGAGACGGCAGCCCGCAGGGTCCCCCCGCCCTGCGCGCCGAATCGCCGTTCTTCCCGGCCGGCATCTCACCCGCCGCCCGGCGGCCACTCCGGCCGGGGCTGTCCTGGCTGTTTTCGCCCTCGCTCGCTGCGCAGACCACGACCACCCGTAAGGGTCTCGCGCAAGGCCACCGGGACATAGTGCTGGCGGAACCGGTCATAACGTGATAATCGGGTCTGGCATGGTCAATCTGCTGCGGCCGGCCAGAGCTGGTGCGGATACTCGGCTGTGTGATCGGCGAAGAGTTCGCGGCCGTTCTCGCCGTCGCGCAGGACGGCGATGAGGCTGCCTTCTCGGTGCTGTGGCGTGATGTCAACCCGGCCCTGCTGCGCTATCTGGCTGTGGCCGCGCCCGGCGCTGCCGAGGACGTCGCGGCGGAGACATGGGTGCAGGTGATCCGGGGCCTGGCCGGCTTCCACGGGGATGAGAGGGCGTGGCGGGCGTGGCTGTTTGCGGGCGATGGAGAACCTCGCCACCACGGCGGCGCTCGCGGCGATCTCGGCACTGCCGCCGCACCAGGCGGAAGTGATCTTGCTCCGGGTGCTGGCCGGGCTGAACATCGAGGCGGTGGCCCGGATAACGGGCCGAACCCCGGGCGCGGTGCGCGTCGCGGCGCACCGCGGCCTGCGGCGGCTGGCCCAGACCCAGGCCGTTCGGGTGTAACGCCGTGACCGGCGGCGGCGCTTCGGATGGTGACATGCCGATCTTCCCGTGGCCAGCGCAGGGCGATGTCCCCCCCGTGGGGGACCCCGCCTTCGACGCGCTGCTGTCCGGGGACCCGCCGCCCGACGATGCGGCCACCGGGCTGCGCCGGGCGGCGGAGGTCATCGCGGCGCTCAACGATGCGCCGGTGACCAGCGAGCTGGCTGCCTTGCCCGGTGCCATGGCCGTGTTCCGCAGCGAGATCGGCAGGCCTGGCCAGCCGGCCCGCTCACGCCGCAGGAGGCACGCCAGGCTCGGCTCGCGTGTCAGCGCCAAACTCGCCGCCGCGGCGACGGCCGCCGCGGTTACCCTCGGCGGCGCCGTCGCTGCCGCCTATGCCGGTGTCCTGCCAGCCTCAGTGCAAGAGCTCGCGCATCACACCCTCGGCGCTCCCCCGGCGCACCCGCCCGCGCATCCGGCGCATCCCGTAACCCCGGCCGGGCCCAGGCCGGCGGGTCACGCCGGGTACGGCCTGTGCACCGCGTACGCGCATCTGAAGGCACATGGCAGCGCCAGCCAGAAGGCGGTGGCGTTCCGCAACCTGGCGACCGCCGCGGGCGGGGCCGCCAACGTGACGGCCTACTGCGCGGCGGTGGCCCACCCCGGGGAGACCCCGCCCGGCCACCCGACCGGCAAGCCGGGCCGCCATCGCACCGGCAAGCCGGCCCGCCATCCCGCCGGCCAGCCGCCGGGCAGCTCCCGGCCGGACCCTCAGGCTTCCGGCCACGGTCAACGCTGACGACGCTGAGGCCGAGCCTGGCCCGGCGCCCGGGGAGCGTCATGTAACGCGATGAGCCGACCCGCCGTTTCTCGGGCTGACATGTCGATCCTTCCCCGCCCGCGCGGGCGCCTGTACCGCGGCCGTGATGACCGGGTGCCTCACGGTCGTGGCCGTGGGGCTGCTCGGCGGGCCGCGGGCGCCGTTCGTCCCGTGGGCCGCGGCGAATCCGCCGGCCAATGCCGGCCCGGGAGGGACGCGAGCGACGACCAAGAAGGCCGGCGCCGACGCAGCCGCCCCCTCCCAGCCCGCGGTCCTGCCGTTGCCATCACCCCGCCCCGACCAGTCCTCCTCGCCGAGCCCGAGCCCATCACCGGGCGCGAGCCCCCGCCCGGCCGTCACCAACCGGGTCGGCAAGACGCCGCCGGGGCGCAACCGCGCCAAGCCCCCGAGGCCCTCCCCCTCCGGGCGCGCCCATGCCGGGTAAGCGGCGTCCTCGCCGGGGCTCTGCCCGGCACTCAAGGACGCGATCCCCGCGCGGGCCCTGGGCGCTGGTCAGCCTGGTCCTGATCGTGTCCGCCACCGGCCTGCTGGTCGAGGGCTACACTCACGGCGTCCTGGGCGAGACCAGCCAGAGCATCGCGCAGGCCGCCTCGTCCGGGCCGGCGGCGCCAAGCGCGGTAACCGGCGCCGGGCCCCTGATCAATGCGACAGGTCCGCGGCCCTACGGCTACGCGATGCCGGCCCGCACGGTCGCGCTGACCTTCGACGACGGGCCGGACCCGGCCTGGACGCCGCAGATCCTGGCCATCTTGCGCCGGTTCGGGGTGCCGGCCACCTTCTTCACCGTCGGCGTGCACGTGGCCGCCTACCCGGGCCTGGTCCGGGCGGAGCTGCGCGCCGGCGACGAGGTGGGCTCGCACACCTACACCCACCTCAACCTGGCCAGCGCCGGCTGGCGCGAGCAGCTGGAGCTCACCCTCACCCAGAACGCGCTCGCCGGGGCGGCCGGAATCCGCACCAGCCTGCTGCGCCCGCCCTATTGCGGCGGGAGCGACGCGGTCACCGCGGCGGACTGGCGCGCCTACCAGCAGGCAGCCAGGGACGGCTACCTGATCGTGCTCGACACCGTCGACACCCGCGACTGGGCCCGGCCCGGCGTGGCCAGGATCGTCGCGGCGGCCATGCCCCGCGGCAGCCTGGGCGCGGTGATCATGATGCACGACGCGGGCGGTAACCGCAGCCAGACCGTCCGCGCGCTGCCGCAGATCATCACCCGGCTGCGGGCCAGGGGATACCGGTTCGTCACCGTCACCGGCGGGCTGGGCCTTCCGGCGGCCGACGTGCCGGCCAGCACCAGCCAGCGCCTGATCGGCTGGGCATTGGTCGTCACCCAGCAGGCCGCCGACCACGCCGTCGCGGCCCTCGCGGTCCTGCTGCTGCTGGCCGGCGCGCTCATGGTCACGCGCGCGCTGGTGCTGATCGGCTTCGCCCGGGCGCACCAGCGCCGCTCGGCGCGAGCACCGGAGACGAAACCCGGCGGATGCTATGTGCCGGGCATCTCGGCGGTGGTGCCGGCCTACAACGAGGCCGCCGGGATCGCCGCCACGGTCAGATCGCTGGTCACCAGCAGCTACCCCGGCGACATCGAGGTCATCGTCGTCGACGACGGCTCGGCCGACGCCACCGCCGCGATCGTTCAGCAGATGGCGCTGCGCAACGTCAGTGTGATCAGCCAGCCCAATGCCGGCAAGCCGGCCGCGCTGAACCGCGGCATCGCCGCGGCTCGCCACGACATCCTGGTCCTGGTCGACGGCGACACCGTGTTCCAGCCCGACACGATCGGCCGGCTGGCCAGCCGACTGTTCGACCCGTCGGTGGGAGCGGTCAGCGGGAACGTCAAGGTCGGCAACCGCAACGGCATCCTGGGCCGGTGGCAGCACCTGGAGTACGTGATCGGTTTCAACCTCGACCGGCGCATGTTCGACATCCTCGGCGCCATCCCCACCGTCCCCGGCGCGGCCGGGGCGTTCCGGCGCGCGGCGCTCGCGGCGGCCGGCGGGCTCAGCGCCGACACGCTGGCGGAGGACACCGACCTGACCATGGCCATCTGCCGGTCCGGGTGGCGGGTGGTCTACGAGGACTCGGCGATCGCCTGGACCGAGGTGCCCGCGACCTGGCGCCAGCTGTGGCGGCAGCGGTACCGCTGGTGCTACGGCACCATGCAGGCCATGTGGAAGCACCGCCGGGCGGTGGCCGAGCACGGCGCCTCGGGCCGGTTCGGCCGCCGCTGCCTGACCTATCTCGCGCTGTTTCACGTGCTGCTTCCGCTGATCGCGCCGGTCGTGGACCTGGCCATGGTCTACGGCCTGGTCTTCCTCAGCCCGCTGAAGGTCATGGCGTTCTGGCTGGCGTTCACCGCGCTGCAGATGCTGGCCTGCGGGTACGCGCTGCGACTGGACCGGGAGCGGCTGCGGCCGCTGTGGGTGCTGCCGCTGCTGCAACTCGCCTACCGGCAGCTGATGTACCTGGTCACCATCCAGTCGGTGATGACCGCGCTGCTGGGAACCCGGCAGCGCTGGCAGGCCATCCACCGCGCCGGGGTCTTCGCGACCGCGCCGCCCGCCCCGGCTGTAGCGGCCGCCGTGGAAGACGAGGTAGCCGGGCTGTTATGTCTTACACCGGCGTGATGGTCGCGGACCGTTACCGGCTGGATGGCCCGATCGCCGCCGGCGCCACGGGCGAGGTCTGGCGGGGCGTGGACACGCTGCTCGACCGGCCCGTCGCGGTCAAGCTGCTGCGGGCCGAGCACGCCCGGCACGCCGAGACCCTGGCCCGGTTCCGGGCCGAGGCCCGGCACGCCGGATCGCTGTCTGGTGATCGGGCGGTCGCTGGCCCGGACGCTGGCCTACGGGCCGCTGGATCCCGCCCGCGCCATGGATCTGGTCGCCCAGGCGGCCGCGGGCCTGCAGGCCGCGCATTCGGCGGGCCTGGTGCACCGGGACATCAAGCCGGCCAACCTGCTCCTGGGCCCCGGCGGCCAGGTGAAGATCACCGACTTCGGCATCGCTTACGTGGCGGGTTCCACGCCGGTCACCCGTACCGAGACGCTGATCGCCACGGCCGCCTACCTCGCCCCCGAACGGATCGAAGGCGCTCCTGCCACCCCGGCCAGCGACCTGTACTCGCTGGGCATCGTCGCCTACGAGTGCCTGGCCGGCGCGCCGCCGTTCACCGGGATCGGAGTGGCGGTGGCGATCGCGCACCGGGACCGGCTACTGCCGCCGCTGCCGCCAGCGGTGCCAGCTCAAATAGCTGCCCTGGTGGCCGACCTGACAGCGAAGGACCCGGCGGCACGTCCCGCGACCGCTGGCCAGGCCGCCCGGCGGGCCGGCCAGCTTCACGATGCCTTCACCGCCCGCGCATGCCCGCGCCGTCGATCAGGGTTAGAGGCGGGCCGTGGTCGGCGGCGTCGTCGGGGTGATGGTGCGGTGTCTGCGCCCGGCCGACCTTATCCGTGAAACCAGGCATGGCGATCCGGTAGGCGCAGGTGTCGCAGTTCATCCGGATGTCGCCGTGCACCGCCTCGTCGTAGCGCTGCAGCACCAGGTCAGCGAGCTCGTCGCAGTCACCGATCAGCCCGGCCACCGCGACGTCGAGGCCGGCGTGACGGGCGGCGAATTCCCGGGTCTGCGCGGTCACCCGGTCCGGGAGGATCCCGGGGAAAAGGAAGTAGGGTGCGACGACGATGCGGCGTGCCCCGAGCCGGCGGACCTTCTCCAGCGCCCGCGGCACCGATGGTTCCGTCAGCGAGATGAACGACAGTTCCACTCCCGCGTAGCCACGGCCCTCCCAGAGCAGCCGCGCCACCTTGGCCACCTCCGCGTTGGCGTCCGGATCGGTGGAACCGCGCCCGGCCAGCACGATGAACGCGGTTTCCCTGGCCGCCCCGGCCAGCGCATGGTCAATGCGGGCGGCCATGATGTCCTGGAGCACGGGGTGCGGGCCCAGCGGCCTGCCGTAGCGGTACCGCAGCCCGGGGTGGCGGCGTTGCTCGCGGGCCAGGGATGCCGGGATGTCGCCCTTGCCGTGGCTCGCCGCGGTGAGCACCAGCGGGACCGCCACGACGTCAAGCGGCCCAGGCCGAGCTTCCCGCTCGGCCGCCGCCGCGCGCTGGCCCACTTCGCGGCGCTCGCCCATGGCGGCGGTCATCGCGTCGACCGCCTCGGTGACTGACGGGATCGCCAGCTCGATGAATCCGCCGAACACCACGGGCAGCCAGTCCTGCGCGCGGCGGCGCAGGCGGCTGAGGAACGAGCGGAACTCCGCTGTCCCCGCGTCGCTGCGGGTGCCGTGGCCCACCACGAGCAACGGCGGGGAACTGGTCATGACGGTGACTCCGGTTCGTAGAGCAGTGGGCCGTGCCGAGGTCGAGGAGCTCGAGCAGTGCGGTCGGCGCGGTGCCGATCACCCATACCGCGCCCGGGCCCGCTGCGGCGTAGCCCAGCCGGATTCCGGCCGCTGATCTGGTGATTCCGGCCTCGTCCGCGAGCGCCGCTGTCCGCGGGTCTGCTACATGCCAGGCGACGTCGCGGCTGGTGATGCCGGCCGCGACCATCGCGGCGTCCGCGACGACGGGGACGCCCGCTCGCAGCGCCGCGGCGCCTGCGGCCAGGGCGTCTTCCTGGCACACCAGGTCGTAGAGATAGCCGAGATCGGCGCTGGCGTGGATGATCCGTTCGGTCACCGCACGGGTCCAGTGCGGGAGCGCGGCGGTGTCGGCCCGTGACCGCAGGATGGCGTACGACTGCGCCTCGATAGGGTGCACGATCCGGCTCATCGGCTGTCAGCGATCATGGTGATGGCGTCGACCGGGCAGACTTCGGCGCACTCCCCGCAGCCGCTGCAGCGGCCGGTAAGCACCACCGGCGCCGGGGCAGCCGCGCGGATCGCGTGCTCCGGGCAGGTCAGCAGGCAGGCACCGCAGCCCTGGCAGGCGCCGATCGTCACGGCCCAGGCCACTTATACCCCCGGGGAGTTATCATCCGGCCGGCGACGACCTGGGTCGTGGTCGCGCCGACGATCACGATGCTGAACATGTCCACCGTCACCGGATCGAGGCCGGCCACGGTGGTCAGCACGACCTGCTCGCCGGGGCGGGCCGCGTTGCGCACGATGCCCACGGGGGTTTCCGGCGGCCGGTGCTTCGCCAGGATGGCGAGTGCCGCGCCGAGCTGCCAGTCCCGTCCCGTGCTGCGCGGGTTGTAGAACACCACCACGAAGTCGCCCGCCGCGGCGGCGCCCACCCGGCGCTCGATGATCTCCCACGGCGTGTGCAGGTCGGACAGCGAGATAATGGCATGATCGTGGCCGAGCGGAGCGCCGAGCAGTCCCGAGGCTGCCAGGCTCGCCGTGACCCCCGGCACCACGCTCACCTCGATGTCCGCCCCGGCCAGGCTCAGCGCGGGACTGGCCATCGCGTACACCCCGGCATCGCCCGAACCGACTAGCGCCACCGCGTGACCTTGTTTGGCGTGCTGCACGGCGGCGGCGGCGCGCTCCTGCTCGGCGCCCAGCTTTGATGCCAGCACCTGGGTGCCGGGGCGCACCAGGTCGCGGATCGCCCTGACGTACGAGTCCAGGCCGACCACGACCGAAGCCCGCCGTAGCTCGGCCACGGCGCGCGGGGCGAGCAGATCGCGCGCGCCCGGCCCGAGCCCGATCAGTGTGAGCCTGCCTCGCGGGCGGATCCGGGCCAGCGCCGCGGTGGCGTTACGGGTCTTTCGTTTGGTTATCACCAGCTGCCCGCCGCTGGCCAGGGCGGCGGCCTCGGCCACACTCGGGGTGCCCACGGCCGCCGCCACCTCGGCGGACGGATGGGGAACCGCTATCTCCGCCAGCCGGCCGGCCGGATAACTCACCACCGGCCACCCGCGCCGCCGCGCGGCCGACACGATGCCCGGCTCGCTGGCCTTGGCGTCCAGGGTGGCCATGGCCGCGACGCAATGCGGTGACACCCCAGCCTCGGCGAGCACCGCGTCGACCAGCCCGAGGATCTCCTCGGCGGTGACCCCGCGGCTTGCCCCCACGCCGACGGCCAGGGACGGCGGGCGCAGCACCACGGTGCGCGGCGGCGGCGCGACCAGCTCGTCGGTGATCAGGATGCGGTGCCGCGCGGGCCGGGGGGCTGCGCCCGGGCGGGCACGGACCACGTTCGGCGGCAGCGGCGGCAGCGGCCAGGTCTCGGCGGACTCCAGGGCCACCGGGTCGCCGTCGAGCATCGCCCGGCTAACCGCACCGAGCGCGCCCTCGGCAGGCCACCCCATCAGGTCGAGCCCGGGCAGCCCGGCCGCGTCGGTAGCGGTGGTGACGACCGGCTGGGCACCGAGCACATCGGCGACCCTCATCGCCAGCGCGTTGGCGCCTGCCGCGTGCCCGCCGACGACGGCCACCGCGCAACGCGCGGACTCGTCGACGCAGACCACGGCGGGATCGGTCCGCTTGTCCTGCAGCAGCGGCGCGATGATCCGGACCGTGGCGCCGACGGCGAGGAAACAGACGAGCTCGTCGCACTCGGTCCAGGCCCTCGAGAGCGCCTGACCAGCGGGCGTGGGGTAACGGCGGCCGGGAGGCACTCCGGCCTTTTCGTCGGCCGGTGCCACCGCGCTGAGCAGGAATACCGGGTTGACCGGGGTGAGATGGTGCACCGCACCGGGCAGTGAGGTCAGGCGGGAAGCCTGGATCAGGGTGCCGCCCACGGTGTAGCCGGCCTTCGCCAGCGTGTCCCGCGCCGGCCCCACCCGTTCGATCGCCGCGAGTGCCACCACGATGCGTGGCGGGCGCCGCTCCGCCACCGCCGCTACCACGCCGGGGCCGCCGCCGCCCGTGAAGACGGCATCGGGGTCCGGGAGCCCGTCCAGGGCGGCCGGGGCTTCCCCGGGCACAACGCGGACCGTTACGTCGTGTCGTTCGGCGTTGGACCGTATCCGGGCGCACCGCAGCGGGTCCCGTTCCACGGCGACGACGGCGGCGCCAAACCGGGCGCACTCGACCGCGACCGACCCGCTGCCGGCTCCCACATCCCAGATGAGCGTTCCCGGCCCGGGTGCGAGCCGGGCGAGCGCCACGGCCCGCACCTCCGCTTTGGTGATCACCGCATCGCGGTGATCGAAATCGTCCTCAGCCAGCGCCCACCCCGCTCTGGCTCCCCACGCGCCGTTCCGCCCGCCTCCGGCAGCCCAGCACCACCCCGCCGAGTCGCGGGCGGGCTGGTTCGCGGTGCTGAGGACGACGACGACGTTGGGGTCGGCCCAGGTCCGGCGGGCGGCCGACGAGGGGGAGCATTCGGTGACGCGCTCCCGGTCGCCGCCGAGGTTCTCGCAGACGATCAATCGTCGGGGCCAGCCGTCCAGCGCGGCCCCGATCTCAGCCGGCCCTGCGCCGGGGCCGGTGAGCACCGCGACCTTGCGGTGAGCCCGGCACACGTTCACCGCGGGGCGCGGATCGCGGCCGTGCGCGCTGACCACCGTGGCGTCGTCCCACGCCAGCCCGGCCCGGGCGAACGCCAGCGCCACGGACGACACCGCGGGCAGGACGGCGGGTTCCAGCCCGTATTCCCTCAGCACGCGGACCACCCCGAAGAACCCTGGATCGCCAGAAGCCAGCACCACCGCGTTGCCGTCATGCTCGCGCAGGGCCGTCAGCGCGGGCGCGAGCGGGCCCAGCACCACCGTCGCCGGCTCCCGGTCTCGCCGGGCCCCGTCCTGCGCCGTCCTGGCCCGCCGGGCGCCGCCCTCCCCCGCGCCGTCCGGCCCGGTCCCGCCGACCACCGTTTCGAGGTGCCGTGCCGCGCCCACGATCAGCGTGGCGCCGGCGAGCGCCGCCCGGGCCTGGGCCGCGAGCGGTGACCCGTCCATTCCGATGACCGTGATCACCGCGATGTCACCCATTCGGGCCTGCTGGCCGCGACCACCCGGTGACCGCTGAAGTCGACCATCGCGGCGTCGGCGGCCAGCTTTCCCTCTCCGGCTCGCAGCAGGACCGAGCGCGCCCGCTGGCACAACTCGCCGCCGGCCAGGCGCAGCAGGCCCTCGCGCTCCCAGATCTCGTAGGCGTGGCGGCCGGTGTTGGCCGCGGCAACCTCACGCGTTACCTCAGCCGAACCGCCCGCGGCGGCGGTCAGCTCCCCGAGCAGTCCCAGGTCGACCTTCGAGCGGGTGTAGTGGGTCATCAGCACGCCGGCCGCGAGCTTGGCGAGCTTGCCGGCCATCCCGACGAAGATCACCCGTGTGAGCCCCGCCTCCACCGCCCGCCGCAGCGCGGCGCCGGTGAAGTCGCCGACTTCCACGAAGCACGCGTCGGGCAGATCCGGCAGCAGCGCCATCGCGCCGTGCTCGGTGCGCCCCCCGGTGCACAGCACGGCGGTGCGCTGTCCCTGGGCGGCCATCACCGACACCGCCTGCTCCACGCTGGCCCGCCACGACGCGGTCGAGAACGGCCGGACGATTCCCGTGGTGCCGAGGATGGAGATCCCGCCGAGGATGCCGAGCCGGGCGTTGGTCGTCTTGCGGGCCATCCGCTCGCCGCCTGGCACGGAGAGGACCACCCGCACCCCGCGGACGGCGGGATCGACCACCTCGGTCACCGCCGCCGCGATCATCGCGCGCGGCACGCTGGTGATCGCGGGTTCGCCGACATCGATGCCGAGGCCTGGCTTGGTGACGACACCAACCCCTTCGCCTCCCTCGAGGATCACGCCGGGCGGCGGGCACCAGGCGGCCGTGGCGGTGAGGTGCGCGCCGTGCGTGACGTCCGGGTCGTCGCCGGCATCCTTGATCACAACGGCGGTGGCCCGGCGGGCGTCGTAAGTGCACGACGCGACCGGGAAGCTGACGCGCCGCCCGCTGGGCAGGGCGACGTTCACGGCGTGCTGCGGTGCCTGGTCGCGAAGCGACGTGGTCGCGGCCTTCGCGGCGGCGGACGCGCAGGTGCCGGTGGTCCACCCGGTGCGCAGGGCCCGAGGGCGTGCCCTGGCGGTGCGCGGCAGGTCGGGTTCGCGCAGTTCCGGCGCCGAACCCGGTCCACCGGGCCGCTCCCTCGGGGCCGACGGCGTCATGTCCCGCGCTCCTGGGCGAAGACCGACGCCGCGTCGCCACACTCCGTACCGGGGCCGGGCGCCGTGCCAGCCCCCCGCGCGGCCTGGTGACGGGCCTCGCGCAGCGATCGGCGCGCCTCCCGCTCCGCGCGCCGGAACCCGTGGAAGTGGCCGGGGTGATAGAGGTGGGACCGGGTGCCGCGCGCCCCGAGGGCCGGGCCGACCAGGAACAGCGTGTGCTTCCAGAGCCGGTGCGCCCTGACCGTCTCGGCCAGCGAGCCCACGCTGCACTCGAGCACGAGCTCGTCGGGCCAGGTCGCGCGGTAGGCGACCACGACCGGCGTGTCCGGCGGGTAACCCCCGGCCAGCAGTTCCTGCTGAAGCTGGCCCGAACGGGCGGCCGACAGGAACAGCGCCATCGTGGTCTGGTGCACGGCGAGGTCGCGGACGGCCTCTCCGGCAGGCATCGGGGTCTTGCCGCCGCCGAGCCGGGTGAGGATCACCGACTGGGCTACCTCGGGAACGGTGAGCTCCCGGTTGGCGAGCGCGGCGACGGCAGCGTAGGCGCTGACCCCCGGCACGGTCTCGTGCGGCAGCCGCAGCAGGTCGCAGAGCTCGCGCTGTTCCTGCACCGCGCCCCACAGCGCCGGGTCGCCGGAGTGGATCCGGGCCACCACGAGGTCTTCCGCCAGCGCGCGCGCGTACAGCGCGCGCACCCCCTCCAGCGGCAGCGCCGCGGAGTCGATCACCTCGGCGCCGGCCCGGGCGTGGCGCAGCACGTCCGGGTGGACCAGGCTGGCGGCCCATACCACGATGTCGCTCGCTGCGATGACCGCGGCCGCTCGCAACGTCAGCAGGTCGGCGGCACCTGGCCCGGCGCCGACGAACCAGGCCTTGGCCCGGCCTGCGGCTTTCAAAGCTTGCCTCCCCGCACCGTCCGCCGTCCCGCCACGAGCAGCGTCGACAGATACGGCGCCGGCCCGCTGACCTCGGCGGCAGGCCGGATGTCCTCGTCCGCCAGCCCGAGGGCCGCGCCGTAGACGGCGTCGCCGAGCCGGCCCGCCTTGCGAACCGCGGCGAGCGCTTCAGGCAGGTGCGAACCGCTCTTGTAGCCGACGACGGTATCGAAGGTAGCCAGCGCGTCCGCGAACCGCGCCACTCCGGCGGTCAGCGGGAGCAGCGCGAGCGTCTCACGCCCCTCGCACAGCACCGTGCCGCTGCGCGCCGCGAGGTCTTGCAGGGCGGTGATGCCCGGCACGGTGGACACTTCTGCGCCGACGAGGCGTTCGGTGACCGATTGCGCCAGGTAGGTGAAGGTGGAGTAGATGTTCGGGTCGCCGATGGTGGCGAACGCGACCACCTCCGCGCCGGCCGCGAACGCCTCGATCACGGCGGTCGCGGCGGCCTCCCAGGCGGCTTCGCGCCGCTGCCTCGCGTTCCGCTCGTCGAACGCGAACGCGACGCGGCGGATCCGGCCGTGGCTGACGTGCGCGCGGACGGTGGCCTCGGCCCGCCCCGGCTCGCCGGCGGCGAGCACCGGCACCAGCACGACATCGGCCTCGGTCAGCACGCGCACCGCTTTCACGGTGACCAGGTCCGGGTCGCCCGGCCCGACGCCCACCCCGATGAGCTTCATGGCGCCGCCGCCCCTGCCGCTCTTACCAGGCGGCCCGCGACCTCCGGGTGCCCGGCCCAGTGCAGGTGCAGGTAGGAAGCATGCACCGCGCCCCGCACGAAACCTTCCGGCCTTCCGCCGAACGTCCATGCCGCCTGCGCGGAGTGCGCCGGGCTGACCTTGGTCCGGTGGAATTCATGACCGCGAACGGTGGCGCCGGCCGGGGCCAGAATGGAGTCGCCCGCGGCGGCGGCGTCCCGGTAGCCGAGCGTGAGCCGGCCGGTCATCTTGGCGGTGGCGTCGATCACCCCGCACATGGGCACGCCGTCGAGCTCGCGGGCGAGATAGAGCAGCCCGGCGCATTCGGCGACGACGGGGGCGCCGGTCGCGGCCAGCCGGGCGACGTCGGCCCGGAGCCGCTCGTTGCCGGACAGCTCGCTCGCGTGCACTTCCGGGAACCCGCCGCCGAGCACCAGCGCCGCGGTGCGCGGCGGCAGCGTCTCGTCGCGGAGCGGGTCCACGGTGATCACCTCGGCGCCGGCGGCGGTGAGCAGTTCGGTGGTCTCGGTGTAGCAGAAGCTGAACGCGGCACCGCCGGCCACCGCCACCACCGGCCGGTCCGCCGGCGGCTGGCGCTCCGGCGGTCTCCAGGCAGCCGCGGTGAGCGGCCCGGCTGTGCCGGCCAGCGCGATGACAGCGTCCAGGTCGACGGCCTCGCTGAGCAGGGCGGCGAGTCGCCGCAGCGCCCTTCCCGCGGCGTGGCTGCGCTCGGCCGCGGGGATCAGGCCCAGGTGGCGCGAGGGGGTGGCGACGCCGTCATCGCGCCGCAGCGCGCCGAGCACCGGCACCCCGAGCTCGGCGAGCGCGGCGCGGAGTATTTCCTCGTGTCGCGGCGAGCCGACCCGGTTGAGCACGACCCCGCCGATGCCGACCCGGGCGTCGTACCCGGCGAAACCCGCGACCAGGGCGGCGACGGACCGGCCTTGGGCGGCGGCATCCACGACGAGCAGCACGGGTGCGCGCAGCAGGCCGGCCACGTGCGCGGTGGACCCGTATGCCGAGGTGCCCCGGCCGTCGAACAGGCCCATGGCCCCCTCGACGATGGCAATGTCCGCGCCGCGGGCGCCGTGCCGGAACAACGGCGCCACGAGCTCCTCCCCGCACAGCACCGGGTCCAGGTTGCGGGCCGGGCGCCCGGTCGCGAGCGCGTGGTAGCCGGGGTCGATGTAGTCGGGGCCGGCCTTGTGCCCGGACACGGCCAGCCCCCGGTTGCGCAGCGCGGCCATAAGCCCGATGGCGACCGTGGTCTTGCCGTGCCCCGACGCGGGCGCGGCCACCACCAGGCGCGGCGGGCTCACCACTCGATGCCTCCCTGGCCCTTCTGGCCGGCATCCATCGGGTGCTTGATCTTGGTCATCTCGACCACCAGATCCGCCGCGGCGAGCAGCCCCGGGTCGGCGCCGCGGCCGGTGATGACGACGTGCTGACGGCCCGGCCGGTCCCGCAGCGTGGCGACGACGTCGGCCGCGTCGACCCAGCCCCACCGCATTGGGTAGGTGAACTCGTCCAGCACGTAGAAGCGGTACGCCTGCGCCGCGAGGTCGCGCTTGACCTGCTCCCACCCTTCCCTGGCGTCCGCGGCGTGATCGGCGTCGCCGGTCCGCTTGCGGATCCAGGACCAGCCCTCGCCCATCTTGTGCCAGGTGACCGGGCCGCCCTGGCCGGTCTGCTGGTGCACCTGGCCGAGCGCGCGGAAGGCCGATTCCTCGCCGGTCTTCCATTTCGCGCTCTTGACGAACTGGTAGACCACCATCGGCCAGCCCTGGTTCCAGGCGCGCAGCGCCAGCCCGAACGCGGCCGTCGATTTGCCCTTCATGTCGCCGGTGTGCACGACCAGCAGGGCTCGCTGTCTCCGCTGCCGGGTGGTGAGCCCGTCGTCGGGGACCACAAGCGGTTTCCCTTGTGGCATCAGGCCACCTCCGTCATCGCGCGGACGGTTGCCGCCAGCGGCGCCGCGGCCAGCTCGTCCAGCCGCATCAGCCTGCCGCCCAGCGCTTGCGCCAGTCCGCCCGCGAGTCCCAGCCGGACCGGCCCCGACTCGCAGTCGACCACCAGGCAGGCGACCCCGGTCGCGGCGAGCAGCGCCGCGGCCCGGTGCGCGGCGGCGACTGGGCCCTCCGCGCCTGCCACGTGGGTGGCGCGGCCGTCGGTGACCACGACGACCATCGCGCGGCGCCGCGGGTCGCGCAGCCGCTCGGCGGCGAGCACCTCGCGGGCCCGCAGCAGCCCGGCGGCCAGCGGGGTGCGTCCCCCGGCGGGCAGGCTGGCGAGCCGCGCGGCGGCCGTCTCGACCGAGGACGTCGGCGGCAGCACGACCTCGGCGGTGCTGCAGCGAAACGTGATCACCGCGACCTTGTCACGTCGCTGGTAGGCGTCGAGCAGCAGGGAGAGCACGGCGCCCTTGACCACTCCCATGCGGGCCCGGGCCGACATTGACCCGCTGGCGTCCACCACGAACAGGATGAGGTTGGCTTCCCGGCCCTCACGCAACGCCTCGCGCAGGTCTTCGCGGCGCAGCCGCAGGCCGCCCGGTGCGCGGCGGCCGCGACCGAGCTGGTGCGGCGCGGCGGCGGCCAGCGTGGCGGCGGCGTGGAGCCTGGTCAGGCGCCCGCGCGGCACGCGGGCGCCGCTCACCCGCCCGGTGCCGGTGCGCGCCCGCGAGCGCCGGCCCGCCGCGCCCTCGCCCACCCCGGGCACCTCCAGCCGCTTCACCCGGAACGCCGGCCCGGGTCGCGCGACCGCGATGCTCGCCGGCCCGCTCCCCGGCCGCTCCGATGCCGAACCGTGGCCGGGCCGGTCACCCGGGCCGGGATTAGCGCCGCCGCCGGGCCCGCCGCCAGGGCCACCGCCGGGCCCGTCACCGGGGTCGTCGCCGGGCCCGTCGCCCGTCTCGCCTTCCGCGAGCAGTCGTTCTAGTTGCTGCTCGTCGAGCTGCGGCGCGTCGAACGGCTGCCGGCGGCGGCGGTGCGGCAGGGCCAGCCGCGCCGCTGCCGCGACATCCTCGGCGGTGACCCGCTCGCGGCCCTGCCAGGCGGCGTGGGCGATGGCGGCCCGGGCGGTCACCAGGTCGCCGCGCAGCCCGTCGACGCCGAATGCCGCGCACACCGACGCCACCTGCCGCAGCACCGGGTCGGGCAGCACGACCTCGGGCATCCGCTTCCTGGCGGCGACGATGTGCCGCGCCAGCTCGGCCTCGTGGCCGCGCCACTCGCCGGCGAAACCGGCCGGGCCGGCCTCGTACCGCAGCCGGCGCCGCACCACGTCGGCGCGGCGTTCCGGTTCGCGTGGCGCGGCGGCCTCCACGGTCAGCCCGAATCGGTCGAGGAGCTGCGGCCGCAGCTCGCCTTCTTCCGGGTTCATGGTCCCGACCAGGAGGAACCGCGCCGGATGACGCACCGACACGCCTTCGCGCTCGACGTAGCAGGTGCCCAGCGCCGCCGCGTCGAGCAGCAGGTCCACCAGGTGGTCGTGGAGCAGGTTGACTTCATCGACGTAGAGCACGCCGCGGTGTGCGGCGGCGAGCAGGCCGGGCTCGAAGGCTTTGACTCCTTCGGTGAGGGCTCTTTCGATGTCGAGTGCTCCGACGAGCCGGTCTTCGCTGGCCCCGACGGGCAGTTCCACGAGCCGGGCCGGGCGGCGCTGCGCGGCCGCGTTCGGCTCGTGCGGGCCGTCCGGGCAGGCCGGGTCCGGTGCCGCCGGGTCGCAGGCGAACCGGCAGCCTGCCACCACGGCGACCTCGGGGAGCACCTCCGCCAGGGCGCGGACCATTGTGGACTTGGCGGTGCCTTTCTCGCCGCGCACCAGCACGCCGCCGATGGCAGGCGATACCGCGTTGAGCGTGAGGGCAAGCCGCAGCTCCTCCATGCCCACGATGGCAGTGAACGGGAACCCCGTCGCGCTCACTGGTGCACCATCCCGTCGTCGGCGCCGGCCTCGAGGTCGCCTTCGAGACCCAGGTAGGCCTCGCGGAGCTGGTCGAGCGTCGCAGGCTCGGGTTGCTGCCAGAGCCCCCGGTCTGCGGCTTCGAGAAGTCGCTCGGCGATGCCGCGCAGGGCCCACGGGTTGGCGCGCCGCTGGAAGGCGTTCATGTCCTCGTCGAATACGTAGCTGGCGGCGAGCTGCTCGTACATCCAGTCCTCCACCACACCCGCCGGGGCGCCGTAACCGAACAGGTAGTCCACGGTTGCCGCCATCTCGAGGGCGCCCTTGTAGCCGTGCCGGGCCATCGCGGCGAGCCAGCGCGGGTTGACCACCCTGGACCGGAATACCCGCCGGGCTTCCTCGGCCAGCGTCCGGGTGCGCACCTGGTCGGGCAGGGCGGAGTCGCCGACGTAGGCTGCGGGGGACTGGCCGGTGAGGTGGCGGACCATGGCGACCATCCCGCCGTGGAACTGGAAGTAGTCGTCGGAGTCGGCGATGTCGTGCTCGCGGGTGTCGGTGTTCTTGGCGGCGACAGAGATCCGGCGGAAGCTGGATTCCATGTCCGCGCGGGCGCCCCGGCCGTCGAGGTCGCGGCCGTAGGCGTAGCCGCCCCACACCGCGTAGACCTCGGCGAGGTCAGCGTCGGTGCGCCAGTTGCGGGCATCGATCAACGGCAGCAGCCCTGCGCCGTAGGCGCCGGGCCTGGAGCCGAAGATGCGGGTGGTCGCCCGGCGCCGGTCGCCGTGGTCCGCGGTGTCCTCGTCGGCGTGGGCCCGCACGTAGTTGTCCTCGGCTGGCTCGTCAAGCTCGGCCACGGCGCGAATCGCGTCGTCGATCAGGCTCACCACGTGCGGGAACGCGTCGCGGAAGAACCCGGAGATCCGCACCGTGACGTCGATCCGGGGCCGGCCGAGCTCGGCCAGCGGCATCACCTCGAATCCGGTGACGCGCCGGGACGCGTCGTCCCAGCAGGGCCGGCAGCCGATCAGCGCGAGCACTTCGGCGATGTCGTCGCCCTGGGTTCGCATGGCGGAAGTGCCCCACACGGTCAGGCCGACGGCGCGCGGGTAGGCCCCGGTGTCGGCCAGATGCCGCTGCAGCAGCGACCCCGCCAGCGCCGTTCCCACCGCCCAGGCGTTGCGGGACGGGATCGCCTTGGGGTCCACGGAGTAGAAGTTGCGCCCGGTCGGCAGCACGTTGACCAGGCCACGGGTCGGGGAACCGGACGGCCCGGCCGCGACGTAGCGCCCGTCGAGCGCACGCAGCAGATTCGTGGTCTCGTCGGTGGTGAGGGCCAGCCGGGGCACTACCTCGGTCGCGGCGAATTCGAGCACCGAGGTCACGACGGCGGGGGCCTCGCCAAGTACCTCGGCGGTGACCGCCGGCACCTTCCCCGGCTGCCACCCCGCCGTGTCCAGCCCCTCGATCAGCCGTCGCGCAGCCCCCTCCAGCAGGTCAACCACGTCCGCCGCGCTGCGGATAGCGCCGGTCCCCGCTGGTGCGGGGCCGGCCGCCGACTCCTCGAGCCTGCTGGCGCCGCCGGCGCCGCCGGTAAGGCGGCCCAGGGCCGGGGGCAGCTTCACGGGCTGGCCGGGGGCGGCCAGCAGCTCTTTCTCGTCCAGGCCAGCCCAGCTGGCCAGGGCCGCTCGCAGTCCGGGCAGCGCGTTGCGGCCGCCCCAGAGCTGGGCGGAACGAAGGATGGCCAGCACCGTGGTGAGCAGCTGTTCCCCGGCCGGGGCGCAGCCCGAGGTCGTGGTGAAGCTGCGCGGCCCTGATGAGCTCCCAGATCTGGGCGCGCACGGCCGGCAGCTTGTCCGGGTCCAGCGCGCTCACGGTGGCGTACTCGTCGAGCAGTTGCTCGAGCCGCGCCAGGTCGCCGTAGGTGTCCGCCCGCGCCATCGGCGGGATCAGGTGGTCGATGATCGTCGCATGGCCGCGGCGTTTCGCCTGGGTGCCCTCGCCAGGGTCGTTGACGATGAACGGGTACACCAGCGGCAGGTCGCCCAGGGCCACGTCGGGTGCGCACTCGGCCGACAGGCCAAGGCCCTTGCCGGGCAGCCATTCGAGCGTGCCGTGCTTGCCCAGGTGCACGATCGCGTCCGCGCGCAAAGTGTGCGCCAGCCAGCGGTAGGCGGCCAGGTAATGGTGCGACGGCGGCAGCGCCGGATCGTGGTAGATCGCGACCGGGTTCTCGCCGAACCCGCGCGGCGGCTGGATCATGACCACCACGTTGCCGAACCGCAGCCCGGCGAGCACGATGTCGTCGCCGTCGGTGTAGAGCTCGCCGGGCGGGTCGCCCCAGTGCCCGCGGATCCGTTCCCGTAGCGGCGCCGGCACCTCGGCGAACCACCGCTCGTAGTCGGCGAGCGGCACTCGCAGCCGTGCTGACGCGAGCTGGTCCGAGGTGAGCCATTCGGTGTCGTGCCCCCCCGTGGCGATGAGCTGATGGATCAGCTCATCGCCGCCGGCGGGGGGCGACCCGCCGACGGCCGGCGCCTTCGCCCGCAGCCGGGCGTGCGCGACCGATATCCCGGCCGCCCGGGAGGCTCGCTCTGCATCTGCGGTGTAGACCGGAACCCCGCCGGGGCCGGCTTCCTTGAACGAGAACGGCACCGTGATCAGGCGCCCGTCGAACTCCGGCACGGCCACCTGCATGGCCGCGTCCATCGGGGTCAGCGCGGCATTCGACCCGGCCCACGCGGCCCGCGACGAGGTGAGGGACAGGGCCTGCAGCACCGGGACATCCAGTGTGCGCAGCGCGGTCACGTCCCAGGCATCCTCGTCGCCGCCGGCGGTTGCGTCGCTGGCCACCGTCCCGCCGGCCGCCAGCACCGTGACGATCAGCGCGTCCACGCCCGCGAGCAGGTCGTAGACCCCGGTCCCGGCCGCGCGCAGTGAGTTGCAGTACACCGGCCTGGCGTTGGCGCCGTGTGCCTGGACCGCGTCAGCGAGCGCGTCCACGAACGCGATGTTCCCTGACACCGCGTGTGCCCGGTAGAACACGATGCCCACGGTCGGCCTGCCAGGCAGTTCTTCGCGGTCGCCGTGCAAGCCGAAGGCGGGCCATGGCTGCGGCGGGTCGAAGCCCTCGCCGGTGAGCCGGATCGTGTCGCCGAGGAACCTGGCCAGGTTGGCCAGGTTGGCTGGCCCGCCTTCGCGCAGGTAGCCAAGCGCCTGCGTGGCCACGCCGACGGGCACAGTGGACAACGCCATCAGCGCGGCGTCCGGCTCCGGCTCACCGCTGAGCACCACGATGGGGACACCGCTGGCCAGTACCGCGTCCAGCCCTTCGGCCCAGCTCTTCCTGCCGCCGAGCAGCCGGACCACCACGCAGAACGCCCCAGCGAGCAACTCCGGCAGGGCCGCGGCGTCGGTCCGGGCAGGGTTCGCCAGCCGCCACCGGTCATCGCTGGCTCTCGCTGCGAGCAGGTCGGTGTCCGAGGCGGACAGCAGCAGGATCAGGTCGCTCATCGGTGCTCCCGGCCCGCTGCGATATCAGCAGTACGACCGGTGTCCGGCTGACGACAGAGGGTTAGGACCGGGCGGCGACATCATCATCGAGGAACCTTCCTCGGGGTAACCACGCCCCGGGACGAAGGATCAACGGCCGGAGTGTCCTGGCTCCCGGATCGAAGCTTCTCCCAGCCTTCCCACCGCCGAACCGTCAGTACCGCGCCAGGCCTTCCGTTAATGGCCTGCCGTTTCGCGGTCGTGACGGTCGCGCGGTCGTGGCTAACGCGAGAGTCGCTCCCCGGTCACAGTGGCGGGACCGCGCCGGACTCACACCGGCTTCCTCCACTGCCGTCGATTGGCTCCGAACACAACACCACAGCGCCCTGCGCAACGTCAAGCACGCCCCGTCCGGCTCGCCGAGCCCGCCATCGCCAGGCCCACGCTCCAATGTCCGTTCAGGGCCGGTAACGATCTGGCTCACGATGCTGTCCTGGCTGGTGGTCGATGTGTTCGAGGCGGCGCCGAGCCCGGATGCGTGCCGGCTGTGGCGAGCCGGGTTCACCCTGCTCTCTGGCCAGCCGCTGGAGCTCGCGCCCGACCTCTTCCCGGGCGAACTCGGCGTTCGACCGTGCCTGATAGACATCAGAGCAGCCCACAAGTTCCGCCGTCCGCGGAAGCCGGTCAGCTAGGCCGACGAACCCCTGCGCAAGCAGAATGCGACCTCTCCGCCAAGAATCCGCAGGAGGCCGGATGCGCTGGTCATCCTCTGCCAGCCGGTCAATCTGCTCGATCATCTCCCCGGCCCATTCGACGCGGCGAACCAGCCGCGCATGCTCGGCGTCACGTCGCTCTCTGCGAGCTTCACGGACTGCTTGCCTGGCCTGACCGAGGGCCAGGAAGGCGAAGACCGCCGCCGCCAAGGCAGCAATCTCGCCAATTGCCGCGAAGACCGTGTCCGCGCTCATGCCGGGCATCCTTCCACGAGATACCAGGACAGGCAGTGCAGCGGAGATGGAAAGCGCCTCCTGACCTTAGCCCGCCGAGCGTGGGGTGCCCGATCCGCCGGTTAACTGAACGGTCGTGACGGTCGCCGGTCGTGGCTAACGCGAGAGTCGCTCCCGGGTCACAGTGGCGGGACCGCGCCAGACTCACAGCACTCCGCCAGCAGGCACTTTGGCCTGTACACCCGCAACCTCGTGCCTACCACGACCGCAGCCATTAACAAGCCCTTGAAAACCCTTGCGCAGTCCTGACCGGTTATCACATTCGCGCGTACGTGGATGTTGGAACGGACACGGAACCCATTCGAGGCGACAGATCATCGATGCGGACGTCCGGCGCATTCTGTCGAGCTGGGGGAAACACCTTCGGCGCCGGCTGGCGACAGCCGTCGCACCGCGGACGGCACACAGGTCGTCACCGTGTCCTAGGCGGTCCACGGCGAGATGCCGGCCGCGAGGCCGCACCGCCGACGAGAAACTCCGGACGCCGGCGGCGGTTCGTGGATCTGGTCCGCGAGCAGGACAATGGTGACATCAGGGCCGGAAGCGATCGGCCCGCGCCTTCGGGAGGAAGCCATGCGTGATGCGGTAATCGTCGAGGCCGTGCGCACGCCGGTCGGGAAGCGCAACGGCGGGCTGTCGACAATGCACCCGGTCGATCTCTCGGCCGTGGTCCTGGGCGAACTCGTGCGCCGCGCCGGCGTGGACCCGCAACTGGTCGACGACGTTATCTGGGGGTGCGTCTCCCAGATCGGCGACCAGTCCAGCAACATCGCGAGGTTCGCGGCGCTGGCCGCCGGCTGGCCTGAGCGCATCCCGGGAACCACGATCAACCGTGCGTGCGGCTCGAGCCAGCAGGCCCTCGACTTTGCCGCGCACGCGGTGATGTGCGGCGCGATGGACATCGTCGTGGCCGGCGGCGTGGAGAGCATGAGCCGGGTGCCGCTCGGCGCGGCGCGCACGGTCGGCATGCCGTACGGGCCCACGGTGCTGGCCCGCTACGACGACTTCTCTTTCAACCAGGGCATCAGCGCCGAGCTGATCGCGGAGAAGTGGGGCTTCTCCCGGGCCGACCTGGACACGTTCGCGGTGCGCTCACACGCGCTCGCCGCGGCGGCCATAGACGGCGGCGCCTTCGACGCCCAGCTCGTGCCGGTCGCCGTCGGCGAGCAGGAGGTATCGACCGACGAGGGCGTGCGCCGCGGCAGCACGGTCGAGCGGCTCGCGCAGCTCGAGCCCTCGTTCAAGGAGGACGGCGTGATCCACGCCGGGAACGCCTCCCAGATCTCCGACGGCGCTGCCGCCTTGCTGGTCACGTCGCCCGAGCGGGCCCGCAGCCTCGGCCTGACCCCGATCGTGCGGTACCACGCCGGAGCCGTGGTCGGCGCCGACCCGGTGCTCATGCTCATCGGGCCCATCGCCGCGACCGAGAAGCTGCTTGGCCGCGCCGGCGTCGCGCTGGCGGACATCGGGGTGTTCGAGGTGAACGAGGCGTTCGCGCCGGTGCCCCTGGCCTGGCTCGCCGAGACCGGCGCCGACCCCGAGAAGATGAACCCCCTGGGCGGCGCGATCGCGCTTGGCCACCCACTGGGCGCGTCCGGCGCGATCCTGATGACCCGGATGGTGCACCACATGCGCGACCGGGGCATCCGCTACGGCCTGCAGACGATGTGCGAGGGCGGCGGAACCGCGAACGCCACCCTGGTCGAGCTCGCCGCCTGACAAGCCAGGCCAATCACGTCCCGCTGCCGCGCGGTCAGGGTGCGCCGGGTTTGTTCTCAGCGCCGGGGAAGGCACGCTGATCTCAGCCAGGGCCGACCGGTCAGGGGCCGCCCTCGACTCCTTCTTCGACCTGGTCTTCGGGACTCTGCTGACCTGAGCGGGCCGGGCGCAGCAGGGCCCACGGACGGGACTGGAAGAAGGACTGACCGGGCCAACTGACAGGTCCGGGCCCGGCCATCATCGGGAACGCGATCTAGCTTCCGCTGCCGTAGGGCCGGGTGAGGATCTCGAGCAGGTGGCCGTCAGGATCCTCAAAGTACAGGCCGCGGCCGCCGTCTCTGGTGTTGATCTCCCCGCGCCGCGTCTGGCCGGGATCGGCCCAGAACATCACGCCGCGTTCCTTGACGCGGCCGAAGGACGCGTCGAACTCCTCCTCGCCTACCAGGAACGCATAGTGCTGGGCACTGATCTCCCCGCTCGTCTCGCTGAAGTCCAGCGAGACGTTGTTGTCGGCCTGCACCACGAGGAAGTGCCCGAACGCCCACGCCGCGGCCGCCGACCGGCTGCGGGTTGAACCGATCATCTGGCTGACCTCGGTCGCCCCGACCGGCCAGCCGCAGTCGACGCCGGTCTGGTTCCTGTGGGAGGCCGGCGAGTTCCTGATCTACGGCGCCGCGAACGGGCCGAAGACCCGCAACATCGAGTCGAACCCGCACGTCTCGCTGCACCTCGAGGGCAACGGCCGCGGCGGCGCGAACGTGATCTTCGAGGGCAGCGCCCGGGTCGACCCCGCAGGCCCCAGGGCCGATAACGTGCCCGCCTACATCGACAAGTACCGCGAGTTCATCGACTCATACGGGTGGACACCGCAGAGCTTCGCGGACGACTACCCGCACGTGATCCGGGTGTCCCCCACGCGAGCCCGGATCTGGTGACCCCGTGCGCGAACGCCTCAGACAGTGATACTCATCACATATCGCCCGGAGGGAACGTCTGGGCCCTGTCCGGGAGTCTAAGGATTATGAGCGTCCATAACGACGCGGGGCGTGATGTGGGCCCCGCACATCTCGTGCTCGTGGAGCAGTCTGGCGCCAAGCACGACATCCCGCAGCCGTCCACCATCGAGGCGATGATCGAGGCCGAGCACGCCATGGACCACCCCGGCTGCCTTCTGCGGCAGGTCAAGGTCGTCAGCATGCACACGGCCGTCGCCCGATGGAAGGCCGGCGAGCTGGGCTGGCGCCGCGTGGCGTAACCATGTCCATCCAGACAGGAATAGCTGCCTATACAGGGGACATGACGCTCCGTGCGAACGCTGAACCTGGGGATTCTGGCGCATGTAGACGCCGGTAAGACCAGCCTGACCGAGCGGCTCCTGTTCGCCGCCGGCGTTATCGACGAGATCGGCAGCGTCGATAACGGCAGTACCCAGACCGATTCGCTGGCACTGGAACGACAGCGCGGCATCACGATCAAGTCCGCCGTCGTGTCGTTCGCCATCGATGATGTCACGGTCAACCTGATCGACACGCCCGGCCACCCGGACTTCATCGCCGAGGTGGAACGGGTCCTGAGCATGCTCGACGGCGCCGTGCTGGTGGTATCCGCCGTCGAGGGCGTGCAGGCGCAGACGCGCGTGCTGATGCGGACGGTGCAGCGGCTGCGCATTCCCGCCCTCCTGTTCGTGAACAAGATCGACCGCAGCGGCGCGCAGGATGAGGCCGTGCTGTGGGCCATTTCGGAGAGGCTGACGCCGGCCATCATCCCGATGGGATCAACCCGCGACCTGGGCACGCGCGGCGCTGGCTTCACGCCCTACCGCGCGGGCGACGGTGCCTTCACGGCCAGGATGGTCGACGTTCTGGCCACCCGCGATGACGGGTTGCTCGCCGCGTACGTCGACGACGAGAGGGCCGTTACGTACCGCCGGCTCCGGGACGAGCTCGCGGTGCAGTCCAGGCGGGCCCTGGTGCACCCGGTGTTCTTCGGCTCTGCCATGACCGGCGCGGGCGTGGACGCGCTGACCGCCGGCATCCGCGAGCTGCTGCCGGCGGCCGAGGGCGATGCGGACGGCCCGGTCTCGGGCACCGTCTTCAAGGTCGAACGGGGGCCGACCGGGGAGAGGATCGCCTTTGCGCGCATGTTCTCGGGAACGCTGCGCGCCCGGGACCGGGTCAGGTTCGGGCGGGAGAGTGAGGGGAAGATCAGCGCGATCAGCGTGTTCGACCATGGCTCGGCGGTCCCGCGCGCGTCGGTCGCGGCGGGGCAGATCGGCAAGCTCGGGGGCCTTGGCGACGTCCAGATCGGCGACATGCTCGGCGTTGCGCTCGCGGAGCTTGCTCCGCAAGCCGAGTCTGAAGGGGGGTCGTCCCCACGTGGCCTAGGGCTAGCACAGCCCGGGACCTCGGCGGGCCGCTATTTCGCCCCGCCGACGCTGGAAACGGTGGTCGTTCCGTGCCGCCCGGCGGAGAGGGGCGCGCTGCACGCCGCGCTGGCTCAGCTCGCCGAGCAGGATCCGCTGATCAACCTGCGGCAGGACGATGTCCGCCAGGAGATACTCGTCTCGCTCTACGGCGAGGTGCAGAAGGAGGTCGTCCATGCCACGCTGGCCGAGGACTTCGGAATCGACGTCGGGTTCCGCGGCACGACGACGATCTGTATCGAGCGGCCGACTGGCTCCGGCGCGGCCGTCGAGGTGATCGGTATCCGGGCCAACCCGTTCCTCGCCGGGATCGGGCTGCGCGTCGACCCCGGCGCCGCCGGCTCCGGCGTCCAGTTCCGCCTGGAGATCGAGCTCGGCGCGCTTCCGTTCTCGTTCCTCAAGGCGGTCGAGGAGACCGTGCGGGAAACCCTGGGTCAGGGCATCTACGGGTGGCAGGTCACCGACTGCGTGGTCACGATGACACACTCGGGCTACTGGCCGCGGCAGAGCCACGCCCACGGCACCTTCGACAAGAGCATGTCGAGCACCGCAGGAGACTTCCGCAACCTGACGCCGCTGGTGCTGATGAGCGCGCTCATGCAGGCCGGCACCCGGGTGTGCGAGCCGTGGCAGCACTTCCGCCTCGAGGCTCCGGCCGATGCGCTCACGCCCCTGCTCGCCCTGCTGGCCCGGCTGCACGCCGCGCCGCGGGCGGAGCCCCCGCAGGGTTCGTCGTGCGTGCTGGAGGGCGAGATTGCGGCGGCCCGGGTACGTGAGCTCGAGCAGCAGCTGCCCACGCTGACGCGCGGTGAAGGCGTGCTGGAATGCGCGTTCGAGCGCTACAGAGCCGTCCGCGGCGCGATCCCGGCCCGGCCGCGGTCGGACCACAACCCGCTCAACCGGAAGGAGTACCTACTGCACGTCGCGCGAGGCGTTCCCGGCCGACGTCCTGCCGAAGCCCGCTGGTAAACGACTGAGTCAGGCGGGTCACCTCAGGGTGGTCAGGTCGAGCAAGATGGCCGCGGGATTCGACCTGTCGACGGATGCTTCGAAGGTGAGGCCAGGGCGAAGCTGGCCCACCCGCATCTGGCTGACCGGCTGCTGAATGGTCGCGGGATACGGTGGCATTTCGTCAGGCAGCACGGTCAGGTCGTCGTAGTTCGGATGCAGCGGGTCGGCGGCACCGGCCACGCCGGCCACGCCGTCCTCGCCGGCCAGCGAGGGCAGCGGGCCGGCCGCGACGGCGGGCGTCGCGGACCGGCCGCCAACCCCGGCACGGGCCGGGGTTGGCACCTCAGCGGGATGCGCGGCCGCGCGGCCCGCCCAGGCCGTGACCGGGCTGGAGCCCGGCGGGCTGACCGGCGTGCAGTTCGTCTCGGCGAGGCAGGGCTGGGTGGTGGGCGCGGACCGGATCCTGTCCACGACCGACGGCGGAGCGCACTGGACGGTGCAGGACCGCGGCCGACACCAGGTCATGTCCGTGGACTTCATCAGCGACCTGCGCGGCTGGGGTGTCGGCGCCAGCTCACTGCTGGCCACCTCGGACGGCGGGAGGCACTGGACGGTGCTGCCCGAGGAGTGCCCGCTGATCCGGGCCGTGCACTTCGTGTCCCCCTCTGTAGGCTCCGCCGTCGC
>WNFI01287989.1_pt1 | contig 31195 bp, 26 predicted proteins | sample 5400471 | NCBI WGS metagenome assembly WNFI01 (sample SAMN13153348, study PRJNA577476) | soil metagenome | isolation source: 100 cm saprolite on Douglas fir-dominated hillslope | place: USA:California | collected 2013-09-17
GCGATCCCCGGCGGTGGCCTGTGGGCGGTGGGCGTGTTCAGCGGAAGTGGCAACAACGCCACCCTCATCGCCTTCCACTGCTGACCTGACGGAGTCCGGTTGCCCTGACCCGACTGTCGCTCGAAAGGCGGATGACCAGTGCGCTTGCGAATCAGCCTGCTGTTCGTGCCGGTGGTCGCTGGCCGGACTGAGCTGGAAGGTGTGGCTAGAAGCCGGGACCGCCAAATGCGACACCGGATCCGGGGGAGGTTGCGCCAGCAACACCCCGTGCCCGCTCAGCGGCTTCTATACCACCGGCAACCCGCCGATCCTCTTTGATGACATCGAGGGCCCGGCCGGGATTTGGTCCGCCGCCACTCCATCGACGGAATGCCTGGCCAACGACGTACCCGCTGGCACTGCCGCGGCCGGGATGTCCACCTTCAACGCCGACCTCGCCACCGGGCAGGTAGCCAACTACAACATGATCATCCCGAACGGCTGCGACGACGGCGAATCGACCTGCAAGCCGGTCAACAACCGCTACACCCAGTTCGACGACTTCCTCGCCCAGGAGATACCCAAGATCGAGGCCTCGCCGGCCTTCGGGAGCAACGGGGTCATCATCGTGACCTACGACGAGGATGAGCGCGCGGGAGGGCTCGCCGGCATGAACGGCCTCGGCTCCGGCGGCCACGTCGTCTGCGCGGTCCTCAGCCCGCTTGCCGCTCCCGGCAGCTACGACCAGATGTACTTCCACTACAGCCTGCTGCGTACGATCGAGGACGGGTTCAGGCTCCCTGCCTACCTCGGCCATGCGAACGACGTCACGGCCATCAGCAACATCTGGCGCCAGCCAGCGAGCTGAAAGGGTCCCAACCTCGAGGTCACATGCGGGCCACCGCCCGCCAGAGATGCTGTGGCCGGGGAGCCGCCGTGGCTGCTCCCCGGCCGCAACGAGACAGCTGTCCTGGACCGGGAGTTCGTCCATCCGCGTCGATGGAGCATGACGATGTCATGAGGGCGAACTGCGGGGCTGAGGGACAAGGGTCCTGCGGGCCAATTCCCCTGATCGGCCGGCTCACCGGCCGGGCCAATTAGCATCCATAATTCACGGTGGGCACGCCGAAAGCTGGCCTGACAAGTCGGCCCTAACGGAAGCGCCGAGCGGGCTCGGCCGGGCAGAACGTGACCTGCTCTGGCCTCTCGGACCAGCTAGGCCACCGCGACGGTCACCCCCGCCTCCCGCGTCATGTTGCCCATCGTGGCGGTAGCGTGCACGACGGCGCTTGCGTTGGGTGCGTAGCTGGGCGGGGTCACCTGGAAGGTTGCGGTCGGAGCCGTGCCGGGCGCAACCGAGGTGAAGTCCGTCGGGCCGGTCGGCAGAGCGGTCCAGCCCTGCGGCAGCTGCAGCGCGAGCTGGACGTCTGGCAGGGTCTCGTCACCGGATGCGGTCAGCTGCACCTGTACCGTCGCGGCCTGGCCCGGCTGCATCGTCGACGGCGCGGTGATCACGACCTGGCGGGCGGCCGGGGTAGCGGCCATGGTGAACGTGCCCTGCAGCGGCAGGCTCGACAGCGCCGAGGAGTCGCCCACGTAGACGCTGTAGGTGCCTTCGGTCTGCGTCCAGCCGTTCGCCGAGTCGTCCCACCACGACATGTCCTGCGGTGTGATGGTAAATGACACCTGGGCTGAGGCCCCCGGAGCGAGGTTCACCCGCTGGAATCCCGCGAGCTGGCGAGGCGGCTCGGCGGAGGCTGACGGATCGCCCAGGTAAAGCTGCGTCACGTCGCTGCCGGCCCGCTGCCCGGTGTTGGTGACCGTGGCGGTCACCTGCACGTCCTGCGTGCCGTCCGCGGTGCTCGGGCTGATCTGCAGGTTGCTGAACGCGAACTGGGTGTATGACAGCCCGAACCCGAACGGGAACAACGGCGTGACGTTGTTCGCGTCGTACCACCGGTAGCCGACGTCGATGCCCTCGGAGTACTGCACCTGGCTGCCGTTCCCGGGGAACTGCGCCGTGGTGCTGGCCGGTACCTGGCTCAGGCTGGCCGGGAAGGTCACCGGCAGGTGCCCGCCCGGGTCGGTCTGGCCGAACAGGACGCTCGCCAGCGATGTGCCGCTGGTCTGTCCCGGGTACCAGGCGTCCACCACCGCTGCGACCTGGGACAGCCACGGCATCGCGACCGGGGCGCCCGCGTTGATCACCACGACCGTGTTCGGGTTCGCCGCCGCGACGGCCTGGATGAGCTCGTCCTGCGCGGACGGCAGGTTCAGCGACGGCCGGTCCGTGGCCTCGGACTCGGTGTCATCAGAGACGACCACCACCGCGGTGGATGCCGACTTGGCCGCGCTGACCGCGGCGTTGATGCCGGGCGCAAGCGCCGACGGCGTGCCCCACAGCAGCTGTGACGACTGGCCTCTGATGGACAGCGTGTACTGCTGCCCGGCGGTCAGCTGAACCGCTGCCGAGTAGGTGTGCACCGGCGGCGTGCTCGGGTTGTCGAGTATCTGCTGCCCGTTCAGCGACAGGTATGTCGAGGTGTAGCAGCCGCACGGGTTGGTGAGGGCCAGCACGTACGTGCCGGTCTCGGGCGCGGTCAGCATGCCGGTGTAGCTGCCGCCGGACGGGGTCGAGGAGTAGGCGGGGGACAGGTCGCCCGACGGGATGGCCGGCAGCGAGGTGTCGGTCGGCAGGCCCTCGGAGTAAACGACGTTGGTGCCGGACCCGGCCGCGGCCTGGATACCCGCCAGCGGGGTCACGGTCCCGGAGGGAATCACGTACGCGCTGCCGCCGCCGGCGTAGGCCGGCGAGGCGGACGCGGACGGGCCCACGACGGCGATGGTGCCGGCGTTCGACGCCACGAGCGGCAGGATCGAGCCGGCGTTCTTCAGCAGCGTGGTACCGGCCTCGGCGACCTGCGCGGCCACCGCCACGTCCGCGGACGTGGTGACCGTGGCCGAGGTCGAGCCCGTCCGCGGCTGGCTGAACAGGTTGTACTGGAACATCTGGGTCAGGATCCGCTGGACCATGGTGTTCAGCGCGCTGCGGGGGATGGTTCCCTTCTGAAGGTCGACCTTCAGCGCATTCCCGTAGTAGGTGTTCTCCGGCTGCTCCATGTCGGTGCCCTGCAGCGCCCCCTGCGTCGAGTGCAGCGCGCCGTAGTCCGAGGTCATGAAGCCGGGGAAGCCCCACTCGTCGCGCAGCACACTGGTCTCCAGGTAGGAGTTGTTACAGCTGAAGTTGCCGTTCACCATCGAGTAGGAGCACATGACCGACGCGGCGTTCGCCTGCTGGATCGCCGCCTGGAAGGCTGGCATGTAGATCTCGTGCAGCGTGCGGTTGTCGGCGATGACGTTGTCGGCCGGGGTGTTTCGGTAGGTTTCCTGGTTGTACGCGTCGAAGTGCTTGACCTGCGACATCACGTCCTGGCCCTGCACGCCGCTGATCTCGGCGACATCCAGCGCGGAGTTCAGGGATGGGTCCTCCGACAGCGCCTCGAACGACCGGCCCCAGCGCGGGTCCCGGTCGATGTTCACGGTCGGGCCGAGGTTAGCGCTGGCTCCCTTGCCCAGCTCTTCGGCGCCGATCACCTGGCCGTACTGCTGCGCCAGGGACGGGTCCCACGTCGCGGCCAGCGCCACGCCCGCGGGCAGCTGGGTGACGCCGGTCAGCCCGTCGGCCACCCCGGCCGGGCCGTCCTCGAGCCCGAACGCCGGAATGCACAGCGAGGAGATCGCCGGCGTGTAGAACACGTACGGGTTGGAGGTGCCGTGGCCTTCCACCATGCTGATCTCGTTACTCAGCGACATCTGGCTCATCAGCTGCGCGACCCGCTGGGAAATGGGGGCGGTGGAGGTTACCCACGGGCACGAGCTGCCCGCCGCGCCCGGCCCGGCGGCCACGCCGGCTCCGCTGGACCTTATAGCGGGGGCGGCCACAGCCGGCACAGCGACTAGGCCGGCCAAGGCCACCGCGACGACCACTGTCACCAGCCGCCGCGCACGATGTCTTCCGCTACTCCGCCGAACGCGCCGAACTTCCGCACCTACCATCTCGCCGCCTCCGATGCGCCTCGCGCCTCGCCAAATACCCACCTGGTTCGAATAGTTCTTTGCGCGAGCGTCACAGCCAAGACCGCATGAGGCTTTTTAAGGGTTTTTTAAGAGCGTGCCTCGTCAAGATCCCCGCCCTGGACGGACCCGCCCCCGCCGCCGGGCCCCGGCCGCGGGCCCCGGCTCCAGCCGCTAGGCTGTGACCACCACCGTCTGCGTCGGCGGCCATCTCCGGCATCGCCACCAACTACGGCGGCACCTGGCACCCGGTGCCTTCCGGGTCGGCCACGGCTGCCCCAGCAAGATAGGCGGCATCGCCAAAGCCGCACTCGCCCTCGTCCATTTCGAACACGGAATGATCACCTGAAAGTCGGTGGGAAAACCTCAATGACCTCGGACGCCTCTGAGGATCCGGCCGAAGTCCGCCATAGGAGCCGCCAGAGATAGTCGTCCAGCTTCCGGGTGAGCCTCGTGGTCGGCCGCCTGGCGGCTGCGCGTCGCGCTGCGCGGGCCGCATCGGCCGCGGGTGCTGGCCGGTGATGTCGAAGGGCTGCATGTCGCCAAGCCAGGAGCGCTTCAGCGTACGGGCATCCAGGCAGGCATCCGTCGATCCGGCGGTCCAGGGTCCCCGTGGTGAAGTGGTAGAGGTGAGCACCGACGTCACCGACGCCGCTCGTCCCAGGCATTCCAGGCAGGCACGGCCGGGGGCAGCGAGATGCGCCCGCCATTGCGCGCCGGTCAGCTGCCCGCTGCGCTGGCCCCGGGCGAGGATCCGCCATCGACCACGGGGACCAAGTAGGCGCAGGCGGCCAGGTTGAGCACGGCGCGGGGCCACGGCCGGTCCTCGCAGCTGAACAGCACGTCGCAATCCAGCGGCCGCCAGGCCGCAGGGCTCGGTAACTGAGAGGTCCAGCGTCTGGTTATCCGCCGTAAGAGAAGCGTCAGGATGGCGGAGTTGCAGTGTTCCGGTGGCCGAGCACGGTAGAACGTGTTTCACTCTTGCACAACATTACGCGGCTCTCTCAAGGCGGTAGCGCCGGTTCATGGACAAGGTGATCGCTTTGTCCGCGGTGAACCCGGGCCACCTTGCCGATCCACGGACCCTTGCTGTCGAGTCGCTACCTCAATCGCAGTAGGCCCGATCCTCCTGTTGGGGTGCACACAAGTCAGTCGTCCGTACGGCGATTTCACCAGGGCTTCTTTCTACGCTCCTGGCTTAACGCAAACTGTGCGAGGAGAGAGGAGATCCGTACCGGCCTGGCCGACGGCTGAGCCGCGAGACCATTCAGAAAGAACTGCTCTGGAGCGTCGAAATGAAATTCCCCCCGACACCGCAGCAGCCCCGACCCGAGTTGAGCATCGACAACCGCCACGACCTGACCTACCGTTGGCGCCCGCGCCCCCGAGCGCATCAGACGGCCCGTCCGGTCAGGCGTCTAACTTGAGCCGGCCGGGCCGTTCCCATTCCGTCGCGCCCACCCTGCCGCCGGCCACGACCACTCCGCTAGCCCCCGTCATGCCCGCCCCTCCTGACGCCTAGCGCCGCATTCGTGCCCGCCCAGCGTGGGGTGACAGCGAGGCGGCTAACGGGCTGCAACTGCTTAAACGTTCTGATGCTGCGCTTCTGAGAAAGGTTCTGCCCTCCTGAGCAACCAATCCCTCCCACGGCGGACGCCACCAGACGCTCGTTGTGGGAGGGGCTCTTGCGCTCGGCCAGCCGAGCCTAACCACGGAATCAGAGTCAGTCGTTAGATTCGAGATCTAACGGACGTTAGGTCTAATCATACCAGACAGGAAGAATCAGGTGGAAACGCTCTCAAGACCGAAAAAGGAATCAACTGCCAGAAAACGACTTGCGGTGCAGGTGGCTGCGTTTAGCACGGCTCTCGCCGGTACTGTGGCGGTGACCGTGCTGGCCGCAGGTAGTGCGCTCGCGACCACCACGACGCTGACCGGTCAGCAGAGCACGCCAGTTGCCGGCCGCGCCTACGTGGTGCAGAACAACGAGTGGAACTCTAGTGCGCCGGAAAGCATCACGACCGACGGTAACGCCGACTTCACAGTGGCGAACTCGTCGATCAACAACGCGACCAACAGCGCTCCCGGCGGCTACCCGGCGATCTATCAGGGCTGCCACTGGGGCGACTGCACCCAGGGCGGGCTGGCAGCCAACCCGGTCCAGGTGAGCACACTGACCAATCCGGGGACGGTGACGACCAGCTGGAACACCACCCAGCCCGGTGGCGGCGCTTACGACGTCGCCTACGACATCTGGTTCAACCAGGCGCCCACCACCAAGGGCCAGCCCAACGGCGCGGAGCTGATGGTCTGGCTTAACCACAAGGGCCCCGTCCAGCCGTTCGGCTCGGTAGTCGGCACGGCAACCATCAACGGTGTCTCGTATCAGGTGTGGGAAGGCGCGCAGGGGTGGGGTGACACGATCTCCTATGTGATGGCCAGCCCGACGACGTCGGTGAGCAACCTGGACATCGGCGCGGTGACCGCGGACGCGGTCAGCCGCGGTTATATCCAGAAGTCGTGGTTCCTCATTGACGTCGAGGCTGGCTTCGAACTGTGGCAGGGCGGCGGCGGCCTGGCTACCAACTCCTTCTCCGTCAACGACCACAGCGGCAGCGGAAACCCCACGCCGACTCCCACGCCGACCCCGACCCCGACCCCGACCCCGACGCCGACCCCGACGCCGACTCCCACGCCGACGCCGGTCCCGACGCCGACCCCGACGCCGACCCCCACGCCGCCCCCTTCCCCGGCATCGACCTTCAACATCTCCCTGCAAGCGATCTCGCCCAACCCAACGACACCGGGAACAGCGACGAACGCCACGACGGACTTCAAGTTCAAGAACACCGGCTTGGAATTGGCTTCCAACGTGACCCTGGTCATCGAGGTCCTCGACTCAGCCGGCACCGTCGTGAACTCCCAGTCATGGACGGGCCAGAACGTCGCGCCAGAACAGACACTGAACGAGACCTACGCCTGGAAGGCGGCCTCGTCGCCCGGTACCTACACGGTCGAGGGACTCGTGCAGGACTCCTCCGGTCACACGCTCCAGCAGGCGCAGGTCGGAACCATCACGGTGAGCGTTCCCGCACTGCCAGGAACTCCGCCGGCCATGACATCGGCTGTCGGCTCGTGAACCGGTGGTGGACGATCGCGTACAGCGCTAACCGGCGCGTACGAACGAGAAAACTGCACCCATAACCCAGGGGCCGCGGATTCAAATCCCGGCCCCCGCCACCAGGAAAGTACGGGTCAGAGGCCTGACCGCTAGAAATAGCGGTCAGGCCTCTCGACCGTCTGTCGTCAGTGATGCACATGCCGTTGTCGGTCACAGGCAGGTAAGGGCCGCCGCCCCCGCGCCCGCGGGCTCATGACCTAAGAACGGAGGTGGCCCTCTGACGCCGGGGCGGCGTCTGGCATGCCGGGATCTGGGCCAGGGTCCTGGCCGGCGGCTGTGATCCGGAGGCGAGTGAGGTAGTGGGTCCAGCCGCTGGCGTGCCCGGGCTGTTCAGCGGGCGGCAGGTCGCGGTGCTCGAGCTCGACGCGGGTGCCGCCGCGCTCGGCGGCGAGACGGATCTCGACGGTGCTGGCTCCGGCCGGCAGGCGGGCGGAGTCAGCGTAGCCCCAGCTGATGAGGAGCCGGTGCGGAGGGTCGAGGTGCAGGTAGCGGCCGCGTACCGGGGTGCCCTTGATGTCGAGGTCGAAGCGGCCGCCGGGCCGGGCTTCGAGCAGTGCGTACTCGCCCATCCAGGAGACGATGGCCTCCGGCCGGGTGAAGTACTCATAGACCCGTTCGGGCGGGGCGTTGATGTGCACGGAGGCAGTGACCGGTTCAGCCGCCATCGGCGGACTCCACGGCCTGCTTGAGGCGCTGCAGGCTGTCGGGCCAGAACTCGGCGAGGAAGTCCCGCAGCGCGGCGAGCCCTTCCGGGCGGACCACGTAGAGGCGCCGCTGGCCCTGCGGGCGGACCGCCACCAGGCCGGCGTCCTTGAGCACCTTCAGGTGCTGCGAGATGGCCTGCTGGGTGACGTCGAACTGCTCGGCGATCTCGTTGACCGAACGCGGCCGGTCGCGCACGAGCCGCAGGATCTCCCGCCGGCGCGGTTCGGCGAGGGCCTGGAACGCTGCCTCGCTCACGGCACCCAGCATAACACAAGGGTTGACTTGTACAAGCGGCAGCTAGTAGCTTATACAAGCCTGAGCTTGTGCAGACTCGGCGGATGGCCGGCCGCCACTGGCCGGAGCCGCCCCGGCGGAAGGAGCCCGTATGAGCACCCAGGACACGGCCGCGATCATCCGCGCCTATCACGACGCGTGGACGACAAAGGACTTCGCCCAGGCGACCGCCCTGCTGGCCGGCACCCTGGCGGTCGAGGTGCCGGTCAACGACTACCCCACGGCCGAGTCCTTCGCCGCTGCGCTGAAGAGCTTCGGGTCAATGGTGACCAGCGTCGACCTGCTCGCTGCGATGAGCGCCGGCCGAGAGGCGATGCTCCTGTACGACCTCGACGTCGAGCGTCTGGGGACGCTGCGCGTTGCCGAGCACTTCACCGTCGACGACGGCAAGATCACCCGCATCCGCCAGATCCACGATACCGCGGCCGTCCGTGCGGCCGGCCTGGCCGGGGAGGCCGCGGGCCCCTTGCGGCACAGGAAGGAAAGGCCATGACAGCAAGACCCGGCGAGTTCCCTGGCGCCCGGACCGCGATGTACGCGCGGCAGCTCACCATCCATGCGGCCCGCGAGCGCGTGTTCGACGCCATCGCCACGCTCGACGGTCCCCGTCACTGGTGGACCACCGTCGTGAGCGGGTCCGCCGCGGCCTGCGGCGAGCTACGCTTCGGGTTCGCAGGACTGGACGAGCAGATCGTCATGCGCGTCGACGCCGTCCACCCCCCCTGCGCGGTCGGGTGGTCGTGCGTGGCACACACCCGGGACGGGGAGTGGACCGGCACCGAGGTGCGGTTCGAGCTCGCCGAGCTCGGGCCGCAGACGTGCGGTCTGGACTTCCGCCACATCGGCATCTCCCCCGACGTGGTGGCGGAGGGCTGGGACCGCTTCCTGGCCAGCCTGGCCGCCTACGCCGAGCGCGGGGAGGGCTGCCCGTACGGCGCGTGACGGGGCGAGGCAGGCCTACGCGGATATGGGCGCCGCCGAAAGCCGCCGCCAGAGGCCGCGAACTCGCCGAAACGCCCTTGGCCCGCGCCCGGCGTGAAGCGGGATACATTCCGGTTGGGTCTGCGATACTGGTGCGATGCCCGAGCCAGCTATCCCCATGTCAACCACGGATACTCTCCCGCACGGCCTGCAGCAAGATCATGTAATAAATCGCGCAGCAGTATTGACGAGTCGCGGGCATCCAAATCCTGGATCGGCCCGGGACGCCCTGGCTGACTGGGCGGAAAGATGCAACTACGACGCTGTTGTGGGCGTCCGTTTCGTGGCCGTCCCGGAAATAATCACGCCAGCCGAGATAATAACCGAGGTTAAATGGGCGGCCTACGGAACGGCTATCGGCTGGTGAGGGCTGGCCACGAAGATGCAGAACGGGTGCCCGGCGAGGTCGGCATAGACGCGCAGTGGCTCATCGGGATCGCCGGAGCGGTCGTAGAGCAGCCGGGCGCCCAGCGACAGGGCTCGCTCGTGCTGGATGTCGAGGTCGGCGGTCGTGGGCACGGTCAGGTCCAGGTGCAGCTGCTGCGGGCGCGGACCGTCCGGCCATGTCGCCTCCGCAAGCTCCGCCACCTGCTGGAACGCCAAGCGGGCCCGGTCGGCGGGATCCTGCAGCACCAGCCAGTCCTGCCCGGCTGGGTCCGGCTGGCCGGTGGCCGGGGGCTCGTCCCCCCGCCGGTAGCGCAGGCCCAGTAGCTGGCGGTAGAACTCCGCGAGCGCACGCGCGTTAGTGCTGTCCAGGACCACCTGCCGAAGCTCGGGGAACCCCCGCTCAGTCTCCACCACGTCACCTCCCGCGGCACGGTGCCGCCACCATTCTCCCGCCCGCGCAGCCCAGGGTCCCAATAGCGGACCGGGCGGGCGGTCGCCATGATCTGGGGCGCAGTGATCCTGCTCACCGCCGCCATTCTCATAGCCGTCTGCATCGACGCGCAAGCACCGGTGCCGCGCCGCTTAGACCTTCGGGGGCGCCCGCCCCGCGCCGTTACTCCCGAGCCGACAAGACCTTCCGGGGATGGGCGCCGTCCACGTAGCCCAGGAACGGCGGATAGATGTTATAGCCCAGGAGTTCCTGGAGCCGTTCGGGCAGCTGCCGTACGACGTCGCGCGGTACCGCCAGGCAGTGGTTCTCCTGCGGCCGCAGCCACGCGGAGACGTACTCCAAGATCACGCCCAGGCGCGGCCGGCCGGTGCGGTTGGCCCCGCCGCCGTGCCAGAGGCTGCCGAGGTAGAACATGACCGAGCCCGGTGCCACGGTGGCCGTCTGAACCGGGTCGCCGGCGCCCGGCTGGCGTCCGGGTTCCCAGCGGTGGCTGCCCGGGATGAACCTGGTGGCGCCGTTGTCCTCAGTGAACTCATCCAGGGGCCACATGGTGTTGACCACCACCGGCGGGCAGGGCTGCGGCAGCGGGTACACCGCGTCGTCGCGGTGCAGCATCTGGGCGCGCTCACCCGGGCCGATGCGGATACCCACCGGGGCGCTGAGCTGGTAGTGCCCCAGGACGACGTCAAGTACCTCGAGCAGAAGCGGGTGAACGGCGGCCCGGTCGAACGTCCGGGTCTTGGCGAACAGGGCATAGACCCGCTGGGTGGCCAGCCCTTCGAAGGCATTGCGCCCGGTCGGCGTCGCCTCCAGCACCCGGCCCAGGTCAGCCCGGGCGGCCTGGACCCCGTCCGCGGCCATCAGGCCGGAGACGATCACGTAGCCATCGTCGGTCAGCCGCTGCGCCACATCCTGGCCGGTGGACGTTGCGCCTGGCATCGGGGCCATCACCACCCATGAGCCTAAACCAGGCCGCCTCGCTCGGGCCCGCTCGGCGACACGCAAACCGGATGGACCAGGACGGTGACCTGTCGCGGTCAGATCGCGGCCAGTGCGTCGATCTCGACCCGGAACGCCGGGTTCACCAGGCTGCTGACTTGCACCAGCGTGCTGGCAGGAGGCTTGTCCAGCGAGATGTACTCGTCGCGGACCTGCCTGAAGGCGTCCAGGTCGGCGAGGTCGGTGAGGTAGACCGTCAGCTTGACGACGTGCTCCATGCCCGCGCCTGCCGCGGCCAGAGCGGCGGTGAGGTTGTCGAACACCTGCCTGACCTGGGCCCGCGGGTCATCAGGCCCGGCAAGCTTTCCTTGCGCGTCCAGGGGCACCTGCCCGGAGACGGCGACCAGGTGCCCGCTGAACGCCACGGCGTGGCTGTAGCCGTTGACATCGCCGCACCCGACTCGCCGAGATACTTACTCGAAAACAAGCTGCATACCTAGCTATGTCATGCTAGTATCGAATACGTTAGCGAATCGGCCGGGGAGGACGCCATCACCACCACCCGGGACCCAGAGCCTTTCGGCTCGCCCGAAGAGCCGTACGACCACCACGCGCTGACGCCTGCGGAGCGGACGGCGCTGGCCCGGCTGGAGAACGGCCAGCAGTTGCGCGCGGCCGACGAGGCTGCGCTGGCCCGGCTTGGAGACGACCTGTGCGGCCCTGCAGACGACTCTGGCAGCTGCCCGCCGGAGGAGCATGACGCATGGGTGGCCGATCTGGCCGCTGTGGCCCGCGATGCCCTCCCGGGCGCGCCCGGCCCGGAAGTGCCGGATTGGCTGGATGCCGGGTTCACCCATCGCGAAGGGACCGGCGGGGCCGGGTTCGCCGCAGGCGGTGTGCTGGACCGGACGCCGGCGGGCTGGCTGCTCGCCATGGCCGCGGACCGGACCTGGGACAGCGGCCTGGGCCAGCTGTCGGACCCCGAGCTCGTCGGGCTGCTAAGCGCCGCGCAACGCAACGGCTCCCGCCAAGCCGCCCTCGGGCTGGCCGTGATCGGCGAACTCGCCGCCCGCCGCGCCGGCCCGGACGGCATTCCCGGCGAGCATCTCCAGGACGAGATCGCCGCGGTGCTGACCCTGACCGGCTGGACCGCCGCCCGCCAGGTTGCGCTGGCCGCCGCTATGACGCGGCTGCCCGACGTCGCGGCGGCGCTGGCCGCCGGGTGGATCGACCCGGACAAGGCCAGGGTGTTCGCCGACGAGCTGATCGTGATCGATGACGACGTGGCCGCCGCGGCGATCGCCGCCAGCCTGGTGCCCCGCGCGCCTGGGATGACCACGAGCGAGCTGAGACGGAAGCTGCGGCAGAAGATTGCCTCGTTCGACCCGCAGGCCGCCAAGCGGCGCAAGGAGAAGGCGGAGAAGGACGCCCGGGTGGAATCCTGGGTGGAGTCGGACGGTACCGGCGCGATCGCCGGGCGGGGCATGAACCTGGCCAAGATGATCGCTGCGGACCAGCAGGTCGACGCCGACGCCCGCTGGCTGCAGGCCAACGGCGCGCCGGGCACCCTGGACCAGCTGCGCGTCGAGGTCTTCCTAACGCGCCTCTGCGGTCAGCCCCTGTACACCCTTCTGCCCGAGCCCTCCACCGGGACCGGCGCGGGCAAAGGCACCGCCGGGACTCGCGCGAGCGCTGCCAGCGCGAGCACTGGTGGCGCGGGCACTGCCAGCGCGGCTGACGCGGGCGCGCTGGGCGGCGGCCTGGGCGGGTCGGTGAACCTGACCATGCCGGCGGGAACGTGGCTGGGCGTCTCGGACGCGCCGGGCGAGGCCGGCGGGTACGGCACGATCGACGCCGGTACCTGCCGCGACCTCGCCGCAGCCCTCGCCGCCGCCGGCCGACGCACCCGCTGGTGCATCACCCTCGTCGACCGCAACGGCTGGGCCGTGGCCCACGGCTGCGCCCGGGCCGGCCCCGGCCCGCCTGGCACCGACCGGGCCTGGCTGGCGTCGGTGACGATCACCACAATTGAGTCGGGGACCTGCTCGCACCGGCGGGAGTCCGCCACGTACCGGCCGTCGGCCTCGCTGCGGCATGTAGTGAAGGTCCGGTCCCCTCGGTGCGGGTTCCCGGGGTGCCGGCACCGGTCCGAACGATGCGATGACGATCATACGGTTCCGCACCATAAGGGCGGGAAGACGTGTGAATGTAACCTTTACCCGCTGTGCAGACGACATCACAGGGCCAAGCAGGCCCAGGGCTGGCGGCTAACGCAGCCAGAGCCAGGCATCCTGACCTGGACGCTGCCCTGCGGACGGCAGGTCACCGTCACCCCCGAGCCCTACCCCGTCTAACCAAACGTCAGAAGATGGCGGGCGGAGGGGCGGGAGAGGGTTTCGCCCTTGCGTCGGTAATCGCCCTCGCTCCTGCGGCGAAGCGGGCCAGGTCTTCGCCGTCGACCAGCCGGGCCGGGAACGGGTCGCCGGCCGTCCGCCGCGTCAGCTCCGCGACGGGGAGGTCATGCTGCGCGCCGGCCAGCACCAGGTTGCCGAACCTGCGGCCGCGCAACACGGCCGCGTCGGCGATCAGGCAGGCGTGCCGGAAGGCGGACCACACCGTCGCCGCCTGTGCGCGAGCGTGCGCGAGCGGAGGGCCGTCGCCGACGTTGGCGCCGTAGATGCCCGGCGGGCTCAGCGCACGGGCCGCGGCGGCCGCGAACTCTACCGACGTCAGGTGCGCCGGAGTGCGCGCCCCCAGGAACAGGTCCGCTATGACCACATCAAAGGATCCGGCCGGGACGTGTTCCAGAACGGCGCGGGCGTCTGCGACCCTGACGCGCACCCGGCCCGTGCGGCCCCCGCGCGCCCGGCGGCCGCGCTGGACCAGAGGCAGCCGCCGCCGGACAAGGTCCACCAGCGCGGCGTCCGCCTCGACCGCCAGCTGGTCGGAGCCTGGCCGGGTTGCTGCCACGTAACGGGCCAGGGTCAGGCCGCCTCCCCCGAGGTGCAGCACGCGCAGCGGCTCCCCGGCCGGCGCCGCCAGATCAACCAGGTGCCCGAGCCGCCGCATGTACTCGAATTCCAGGTACTGCGGATCATCGAGGTCAACGTGTGACTGCGGGGCGCCGTCCACCAGCAGCGTCCAGGCCCTGCGCCGGTCGGGATCACCAACAAGCTCGACGACTCCCGAATCGGCACCCGGCCGGGCGGCCGGCCGGCCGCGGTCCTGCTGCCGATGTGCCATATCGGCCAGTATCTCCTGCGGCGGCGGCAAGAACGGAGCTGGTCTCAGCAGGCGGTGCAGCGGCATGCCGCCGGGCCGGGGCCGACGGCTGACCTGATTCCCGTTGACCGTACATGCCTGGTGAAATCTCACTATCGTGGGATGGGCTGGGCACCGGCCCATGTGGGGCTGGGGATGTCGGCTGGGCCATAGGAATCGAGCCGCTCATTTGCAGGTGCTCGGCAACCGCACCGCGAGTGGAGGTGCGTGAGATGGTGCGCCCGTGAGCCGCGGGACGGACCCGGTCCTGCCCGACTTGGGAATGTCAGGCAAGATCGGCGATTACCGCCTGGACGGCCATATCGGCCGCGGCGGCATGGCCGTCGTCTACCTCGCCCAGGACGAGCGACTGGACCGCACGGTGGCACTCAAGATCATTGCGCCGGAGCTGGCGCGCGACGCCGCCTTTCGAACCCGGTTCCTGCACGAGTCACGGGCTGCCGCCGCGGTCGGCCACCCCAACATCATTCCGGTCTACGACGCCGGAGATGCGGGCGGCGTCCTGTACGTGGCTATGCGTTACGTTCAAGGCGGCGATGCCCGGTCGCTGCTCAACCGGCTCGGGCCGCTCCCGTTTGGCTGGGCCTGGAGCATCACCGCCCAGGTCGCGTCGGCCCTGGATGCCGCTCATGCCCACGGCCTGATTCACCGCGACGTCAAGCCCGCCAACATGCTTCTCGATGCCGACAGCGCGGCGGGCGGGAGAGCGCCTCGCCGGGCCGACGGCAGCGACTTCGACCACGTGTACCTGTCCGATTTCGGGATCAGCAAGAACTCGCCGCCAGGCGAGAAGACCGCGATGGGACAGTTCGCGGGGACACTCGATTACGTCGCGCCGGAGCAGATCGAGGGCCAAGCCGTCGACGGACGCGCGGACCTCTACTCGCTGGCCTGCGCCGGGTTCGAGCTGCTGTGCGGCACGCCGCCATTCGGGCCGGACCAGGGCCTGACCGTGATGTACGCCCAGCTGTACGCCCCACCGCCCACGGCCACCGCGCGGCGCCCCGATCTGCCTGCGGCAGTCGATCTGGTCCTGGCCACGGCCATGGCGAAGAACCCGGCCAACCGGTACGCCAGCTGTGGCCAGTTCGCTGAGGAACTGCGGACCGCGCTGGGGCTCGTTCCCGGCGAGTCGGGTATGCCCGCGCGGCCGCGCTCGCCGCGCTACGCCGGGCCGGTCGCGGAAGCCTGGCCGGCCGCCGCGGAGCAGGAATCGGCCGCGAAGGCCGCGGCACCCACGCTGTACGGGCCCGGCTGGCCGCCGTCCCCGCTAGAGCAGCCTCCGGCCGGACCGGACCGGCTGAGCGTGGACGCGGCGGGCACGCCGGACCGGCTGAACGCGGGTGCGGCGGGCACGCCGGAGTGGGCGGGCGCGGGCCCGGCGGGCACGCCGGAGTCGGTAGGTACCGCGGACAGGCCGGGTCGGCTGTACCCGCGGCAGCCCCGGCCACACCCCAGCCGCACGAGGCTCATCCTGGCTGTCGCTGCCGCGGCCATTGTCGTGGTCGCCGTGGTCGTCGGCATGAGCCTGTCGAAGGGATCGGCGCCGGGCGCGTCGGCGCCGCGTACCGCATCCTCAGCGCCGGCATCGTCTGTCGCGGCATCCCGGCAGGCGGCCGCCGTCAACCATCTGCTGGGCTCGAGCGCGGCCACACGAAACGCACTGATAGGCGCGATCAGGAAGGCCCATAATTGCGCGCACTTGCCCACTGCGGTCAGGCAGATCCAGGCCGTCGTGAACCGGCGCAGCGCCGAGTTCAACCATGCGACGGCCGTGTCAACGGCTGCGCTGAGCAATGGCGCGACCGTGCGGTCCGACCTGCTCGCGGCGCTGCGCCACTCGCTGGACGCCGACCGGGACTACCTGACCTGGGCCCAGCAGCGGCTGAGCTCCGGGTGCACGCCGGCGGCTCGATCGAGTGCCTACCGGGCCGCGCTGAACGCCGACGGGCAGGCCGACGCGGCTAAGGCGGCGTTCGTCCAGGTGTGGAATCCGGTCGCGGCCCGGTACGGACTCCCGCGGAAGTCGCCCGGCGACATCTAGAGCCCGGGCTGGCGTCCTCCGCCCTCGTCACCCGCAACACCGCCGACCTGGCCCGCAGCACCGTGACGCTGCTTAATCCCTTCGATCCCACGCCTGCGACCTGACATGACCAGCCTTTGCGTCTAAAAGAGGCTGCCGAGTACAAGCTGATTGGCGTCATCGCCGCGAAGCCACGCGCTTCCTCACCGCGAACGAGGCGCGGCCGTAGTGTCCTGCCCGGCTACAGTTACGGAGAGTGAACATCCGGCGAGTGCGACAGGTGCTGGATCTCATGCCTGGTATCAGCCTGATCGGGCGGTCTCCCGGCTGCCCGGGCAGGAGGTGGGCGATGTCCCCGCCGGAGCGTTCGCGCGTCCGAGACGACGGCGCATCCAGCGTCGATGACGAAGAGCAATATCGCCACATCGTTGAGAGGCCCGGCTGCGGCAGAATCAGGAAATAGCTGTGCGATGCCCCAGGCCGTGAAGGCGAGAACCGCGACAAGCCGCATCAGTCCGTGTCGTGCCTTAGGCGGATGCGCGACGCTTACAGCGGCGATAGCACTGGCGACCATCAGCAATGGTGCAGCCGACACGGCGGCGTGGTGGGTCCACCGGACGCTCCCGCCGATCCCGTCAGCGGTGACTAGCAGGATGCTTCCGGCGATGGAGGTCAGGCCAAGCCCTATTGCGACCGAGAGCCGGACGTGCGGTGCGCCTGCTTGCTGGGGTTGATCCACGAGGTCCACGGTATCGGGGCGGATCGCAGGCCGGACTCACAGGCTGCCTGGGTAGGGAGGTTCGGGCAAGGCGAGGACTGCGCCGTTCAGCGCAGGTGAGGCGCCGGGCTGATCGGCGGAGACAAGTTCAGCTGAGCAGCCGTCGGCGGGGAGCGGGAAGGTGGCCATGCCGCATCAGCGGGCGCCGTCAGGGAGGCTTGGGTTCGGCGCGGCGCCGACGGGAGGGCGGAGGTGGCACCACCTTTCCGGCGAGGGCGCGTCCGGTTGGGATCACAACCAGTTTCCCCTCACGGGTGCGGACCGCGAAGGACCCGGCATCAGCCTCCTCAAGAATGCCGAGCACGTCGGTCATCTGCTTGCTGTCACCCGGTCCTGGCCGCCAGCGGATCACGACCCGCTTGCCGACATCGGCGGGGGTGAGCCAGATTTCCAGCCGGTAGCGCATGCCGCCCCCAAGGACGCAGCATCAGGGCCCGCTTCGTCTGAGACGATGGTCAGGCATACAAACCGCCTCGTTGATACAGACTGTAGCTGTACATCGAGGGTGGGCCGCCGATGCTTAGCCCAACGTCCGGTGACTCAGCACGAGCCGGTACCCGTCGGGATCGACGATGGTCCTGCCCTGGTGGTCCGGGTTGGCACCACGCAGCTGCGCTACCAGCTTCGCTGCATCGAGGACCTGCAGGCGATGCTGAAGGAGCGCGGCGACTGGGTGCCGCTGGGCAACACCGACGAGCAGAAGCAGGCACCCGACGGCACCGTCGAGGCCTGGGGCCGGTCTCCCGACAACCCGGTTGGCGGCTGGTACGGCCTGAAGAAAGGGCTCCGCGGCCGGTTCGGCAACTACGTGCCTCCGGTCCTGGAAGTGCTCGGCCTGGCCGAGGTCGAGCACAACGCGCGCAATAACCGGATGCGGGCCCGCTAGGACCCGGCCCCCGGACCCTGTGCTTGCTGGTTCCGCTGTCGCCGCGTGACCTTCGCGGCTACCATCGCCGCCATCGCCCGTGGCCGGGGGAGTCATCGGCATCGGGTACGCCCGGGGGTTGCGCGGCGGTTGCTGACCGCGATATCTGCGCCAAGATCCGATCCGGCATCCTAATGCGCGCATATTGTGCCAATATGTTCAGTGACATTGCGGGAGGGCGTACATGGGCCGCTGGGGAAGACGGTATCGCCGCTGGACGGTCAGCACGGTATTAGTGCTGGCCGTGGTCGCCGCAGCTCCCGCGGCCGCCGTGATGGCCGCGGCGTCCACGGCGGGCTCGCACCCGGAGATCGGGGTCGTGCACACCGTCACCTCGTCCGCGCAGCAGACGGCCCGCGCGCTCTGGACGCCCTCGCGGATGGCGGCTGCCACGCCCGCGCCGGTTCCCTTCACCGCGGGCCCCGCGATCAGCCCTCCTCCCGGGACGCCTTCCGCCACGCTCTTCAACGGCGTGCCCACTGTCGGTGCCCTGTTCTTCACCACCAACGGGGGGGTCACGCACTTCTGCACGGCCAGCGTCGTCGACAGCACCAACGAGAACCTGGTCCTGACCGCCGCCCACTGTGTCGATCCCGGCACATTCGTCAGCAACATCGAGTTCGTCCCGGGATTCCACGCCGGCCACCGGCCCTACGGCGCGTGGGTCGTTAAGAAGATCTTCGTCGCCCGGGGATGGGCGAACGGGCAGAACCCGAACCTCGACTTCGCATTCATGACGGTCACCCCCCCGGGGCGGCGGCCACTCCAGAAGGTGACCGGCGGGCTGCAGCTCGGCATCGACCGTCCCTACCGGCGCCCCATCGAGGTCATCGGCTACAACAACACCGACCACAGGCCCGTTGAGTGCGCGACGCACAGTTTCGAGTTCAGGCCGGACCAGATGGAGTTCTTCTGTCACGGCTACCGGGACGGAACCAGCGGCGGCCCCTGGATCGTCAGCTATAACCCCCGCTACGGCACGGGCGTGGTCATCGGCGTCATCGGCGGCTTCGAACAGGGCGGCTTCCTCGAGTGGGCGTCCTACAGCGCGTACTTCGGGCGCCCGGCCCTCCAGCTGTTCCAGCAGGCGGGGCGTTAGGGAATCTCATAACGCGGCGGCTGCGGCCGGAGCGCCACCGGGCGTCAGCAATGCCTCAGGAAGCGTCCAGCCGGCATGCAGATCGGTTTCCTATTGTCTGCTGAGACGCGACGGGCGTGCTGAGCAGGAAGGGCTGGAGCCGTGCGTGAGAAGGTCACCATCTCGCACCGCGGGGCGAGGTACGAGATCGGGCGAGGAGAGCACTTCTACGGGATCTGGGCCGCGGGGACGCCGGGGTCGCGGGCGCAGCCGCTCGAGTGGTGGCCCGATACCCGTGAGGGCTGGTCCGCAGCGTGGCAGCGGTTCGCGGCGATCGAGGCGCCAGGCACGATCGTCCCGGTCAGTCAGCGCCAGGCAATCCCCGCTGCGGGTAACGCCATCGTCGCGGCGGCGCTGCTCGCCGCGGGCGTCGTCTGCGGGATCGCGGGGCTCTTCCCCGGCTACCTCGGCGGAGCGAGCCTGGCCCAGCAGCCGGCCGAGCTCGTGCCGCATGCGATCTACCTCGCCGCCTGGAGCATGAGCGCACTGCTCGTCCTGCTCGGGGGTGCCCGCCTCCGGGTGGGAGCGCTCCTCGGGGTAGGGACGAGTGTCGTCACCTTCGGCCTCTTCTTCGCGGACGCCGGCACGGTGATCGCCGGGGGTGCGCACCTCATGGGCGCCGGCCTGGTGCTCGGGCTCATCGGCTGGCTCGCCTGCGCGGCCGGCTCCGCGATGGCGTTCCGGCTTCGGTCGGCCGGCGCGCCAGGCAGGCCGAACGGCAGCCAGGTGGGTCCCGTGGTGGCGCTCATACTCGCCGGGCTGGGCGCGGCGGTCGCGTTCGCCCCCTCGTGGGACAGCTATGTCCTGCGGACGGCGGCCGGGACGCAGTCCGTGACCGCGGGCAACGCCTTCGCGAACCCCGCGCCGGTGATCGCCGGCGACGTCGCCGTGATGGTCGCGCTGGTCGCGGTGGTGGTCGTCGCCGCCCTGTGGCGCCCGATGCGGCATGGGGCGGCGCTGCTCGCCGGGGCCACCATTCCCATGGCGGCCCAGGCGATCTCGGCTCTCGTCCTGGTCGGCGAGGGCGCGTCGCCGGCCCAGTTCGGGATCTCCCCGGCACAGGCCGCGCAGGCCGGGCTCACGATCGACTCCGGGGTCACGCCCGTGTTCTGGATCTACTGCGCGTTCGTCGTGGCGCTGATCGCGTCGTGCGCGTGGATGCTCCTCGCGTCCCGCCGGAGCGCTCCCGGGCCGGACGCGCTCGTCGCGAGCAGCGTCCTGTCGCCGGCGCCCCAGGACGGCGACGTGCCCAGCGGGGTGACGCCAGGCCGTCCCGAAACGCCGGATGCGACAAGCGCCTAGCCCTACCGGCTGCTTCCGCGGGAGCTACTCTGGGCCGGTGCGGGTCGCGACCTGGAACGTGAACTCAGTCAAGCAGCGAGTGCCCAGGCTGCTGCCGTGGCTGGACCAGCGGCAGCCCGACGTGCTCTGCCTGCAGGAGACCAAGCTCGCCGACGACGCGTTCACTGAACTGCTCGGAGGTGAACTGGACCGCCGAGGCTATGCTGTCGCCCTGCACGGCGAGGCCCGGTGGAACGGGGTGGCGATCGCCTCCCGGGCGGGCCTGGACGACGTCGTGGCGGGAATCCCCGGCGCGCCCGGCTTCGGCGCCGGCCCGGACGCCTCGGTCGTGTGCGGGGACATGAACATCGCGCCGACGGACGCCGACGTATTCGACCCGGACGCCTACATCGGCCAGACCCACGTCACCCCGCCGGAGCGCGAGGCGCTGGCCAGCCTGCAGGCGCTCGGCCTGCATGACGTGGTGCGGGAGCGCTGGCCGACCGAGCGGGTCTTCACCTACTGGGATTACCGGGCCGGGATGTTCCACCAGGACTTCGGGATGCGGATCGACCTGGTGCTGGCCACCGCCCCGGTGGCCGACCGGGTGCGGGCGGCCTGGGTGGACCGTCAGGCGCGCAAGGGCACCGGGCCGAGCGACCACGCCCCGGTGATCGTCGACCTGGACGAGGCACCCGACGGTGACATCGGCCCGGTGGTGCCGCCGCCCTCGGCGCGCCCGGCCGGGCGGCGCACGGTCAAGCTGCCCCAGTCCCCCTGAGGTTTGTCGGCGGACGCAGTAGGAAACGGCGGCCGGGCCGCCGACAATGTGGGGGGACCCGCACCTGGAGATGATCGATGACGGCTGACGCCCGCAACCCCGAGCACCTCGATGTCCTGATCGTCGGGGCCGGCCTGTCCGGCATCGGCGCCGGCCATTACCTGCAGGCCCAGTGCCGGTGGGCGTCCTGGGCCATCTTCGAGGCGCGCGACGCGATCGGCGGCACCTGGGACCTGTTCCGGTACCCGGGGGTCCGGTCTGACTCCGACATGTTCACCCTGGGGTATGCGTTCCGGCCGTGGGACGGGGCCAAGGCGATCGCGGACGGCGCGTCGATCCTGGCTTACATCCAGGACACCGCGGCCGCGGCGGGCATCGGCGGGCGCATCCGGTTCGGTCACCGGGTGGTCCGGGCTGCGTGGAGCAGCGACGAGGCGCGCTGGCACGTCACCGCGCAGCGGACCGACACCGGCGAGGTGGTGGAGGTCACCTGCGGCTTCCTGTTCTGCTGCACCGGCTACTACCGTTACGACCACGGCTACGTGCCGGACTTCGCCGGCATGGACCGCTTCGCGGGCACGATCGTGCACCCCCAGGCGTGGCCCAGCGATCTTTCCTGCAACGGCCAGAGGGTGCTGGTGATCGGCAGCGGCGCCACCGCCGTGACGCTCGTTCCCGCGCTGGCCGCGACCGCCGGTCACGTGACCATGGTCCAGCGGTCCCCGAGCTACGTCGCGTCGATGCCGGCCAGGGATCCGATCGCCGACGCGCTGCGGCGCGCGCTGCCCCGGCGGTATTCGGGCCCGGTCATCAAGTGGTTCAAGGCCCTCACCACCCAGGGGTTTTACCGGCTGAGCCGCAGCCGCCCGGAGCTTGTCAAGGGGATGCTGCGCCGGATGCTCGAGCGCCAGCTGCCGGCCGGATACGACATCGACACCCACTTCACGCCGCGGTACAACCCCTGGGACCAGCGGTTCTGCCTCGTGCCCGACGGCGACCTGTTCCAGGCCATCAGGAACGGCTCGGTGTCGGTCGTCACCGATCAGATCGACACGTTCACCGAGCGGGGCCTGCGGCTGCGGTCGGGCACCGAGCTGGAGGCCGACATCATCGTCACCGCGACGGGCCTGGAGTTGCTGTTCCTCGGCGGGATCGAGCTCTCGGTCGACGGCGAGGCGGTCGACCTGCCCGGCCGGCTGACCTACAAGGGGATGATGGTCGAGGGCGTGCCGAATCTCGCCGTCGCCGTCGGCTACACGAACGCGTCGTGGACGCTCAAGTGCGACCTCACCTGCGGATACGTGTGCCGGCTGGTCAACCACCTGCGCGCGACCGGGATGCGCCAGGCCACGCCGGTCAACCGGGCCCCGGCGGTCAGCACCCGGCCGCTGCTCGACCTGACCTCGGGCTACATCCAGCGGTCGGCCCACCGCTTCCCCAAGCAGGGCTCGAGATTCCCGTGGCAGATCCAGCAGAGCTACCTGCGCGACTACCGGTCACTGAAGCTGAGCGGCATCGAGGACGATGCCATGGTGTTCTCCAATCCAGTCCGCGAGAAGGCTGCCGCCGGGTCAACCGCTGGCTGACCGCTGGGTTAGGAGCAGAGCATGAAGACGTTCCGCGGCCGGGTCGCGGCCGTGACCGGGGCCGGCTCGGGCATCGGCCGGGCGCTGGCCCGGGAGCTCGCCGCCCGCGGCGCCCACCTGGCCCTGGCCGACATCGACGAGGCCGGCCTGGCCGAGACCGTCATGCTCGGCCAGGGCTCCGGGACGAAGATCACCTCGCAGCGCCTCGACGTCGCCGACCGCGATGCGGTGTACGCCTGGGCCGGTCAGGTCGTGGCCGACCACGGCCGGGTCAACCTGATCGTCAACAACGCCGGCGTCGGCCTCGCCGCCACCGTCGAGGCCATGTCGTACGAGGACTTCGAATGGCTGATGAGCATCAACTTCTGGGGCGTCGTCTACGGGACCAAGGCGTTCCTGCCGCATCTCAAGGCGGCGGGCGAGGGTCATGTGGTCAACGTGTCGAGCGTGTTCGGGCTGATCAGCGTGCCCTCGCAGTCTGCCTACAACGCCGCGAAGTTCGGGGTCCGCGGGTTCACCGACGCGCTGCGCATGGAACTGGAGCTGGAAGGCTCGCCGGTCTCGTGCACGACCGTGCACCCCGGCGGCGTCAAGACCAACATCGCCCGGAACGCACGGGTTGACCCCAGCGTGATGGCCAACCTCAGCCATCCGGACGCTGCCGCCGACGACTTCGACAAGCTGGCGCACACGAGTCCGGAGAGCGCGGCGCGCCAGATCCTCCGGGGCGTGACGCGCGATCGCCGCCGCGTCCTGGTCGGCGCCGACGCGACGGCGATCGACGTCATCTCCCGGCTCCCTGCCGCACTATCCCAGCGGCTGATCGAGAAGGGAGCCAGCCGCCGCCGTCGGGGCTAGCACACCCACCTCGGCCAGCCCGGCACCCGGCGCGGCTCACGGGACGAACTGAGGCCCGCGCGCCTACCCGATGTCGCGAATCGAAAACCGTGAACCTCGCCGCTCAGGGCCGGGTGCCGAACGACGGCTTGCCCGGCTGGACGGGCAGCGTGGCGTAGGCATCATGGACCCAGTCGCACAGCAGCGGCCGGGTCTCGCGCGGGTCGATGATCTCCTCGATGCCGAACCGTTCGGCGGTCCGCAGCGGGTTGCGCACGGCGTCGAGCCGGGCCCGGATGTCGGCGAGCATCGCGGCGGGATCGTCCGCGCGCTCGAGCTCGGCCCGGTAAGCGGCCTCGATGCCCCCCTCGACCGGCAGCGAGCCCCAGTCGGCTGAGGGCCAGGCCCAGCGGCGGATCAGGCGGTGCCGGTTGGTGAGGCCCGCGCCGCCCACCCCGAAGACGCGGCGCACGATGACCTCGGCGCCGGGCACGCTGGCCTGATAGACGGCGCTGATCGCCCGCACCCCGGAGCGGATGGTGGCGCGCTGCTCCGCACGGGTGCCGATGAGCAGCCCCGGCTGGTCGGTGAACGTCACGATCGGCACGTGGAAGGTCGAGCACAAGTCGGCCAGCCGGGTCACGGCCTCCGCGCCCTCGACGGTGAGGCAGCCGCCGGCCACATACGGATCACCTGTCACGACACCCACCGGATGGCCGTCGAGCCGGGCCAGCGCGGTCACGACCGACCCGCCGTAACGCTGCACCTCCATGACCGAGTCGGCATCGAAGACCGCCCGCAGGATGGCCCGGATCCGGTACGGCTGGCGCCGGTCGCGGGGCACCGCGGACAGCAAGCTGTCGTCGCGCCGCCCGGCCGGATCCTCGCATCCCGAGACCGGAGGTCGCTCGTACGCGCTCTGCGGCAGATAGGACAGGAAGCGCCGGATCATCCGGAACGCCTCCAGCTCCGAGGACGCCACCAGGTCGACGGCGCCGTTGCGGCCGTGCACCCGGGAGCCGCCGAGCCCCTCCTTGTCGACGTCTTCTCCGCTGCCGCTCTTCACCACCGGCGGCCCGGCCACGAACAGCTGCGCCGTGCCCTCGACCAGGATCGACAGGTGCGCCATGCACAGCCGGGCGGCGCCGAGCCCGGCGACCGGCCCGAGGCCGGCCGCCACCACCGGCACGGTGGACAGGTTGTCGACGACGTAGTCCCAGCCAGGATTGGCCGGAACATAGGTGTGCCCCGTCTGCTCGAGCGTCTTCACGCTGCCGCCCCCGCCGGTGCCCTCGACGAGCCGCACCATCGGCAGCCTGAGCTGGTTCGCGAGCTGCTCGGCGTATATCTGCTTGCCGATGATCCCGGCGTCCGCGGCGCCGCCGCGGATCGTGAAGTCGTCACCGCCCGCCACGATCTTGCGCCCCAGGATGCGGCCGGTTCCGGCGACGAAGTTGGCCGCCGTGAAGCCCGTCAGCTCACCATCGCCGTTATAGGCGGCCGTGCCCGCGAGCGCCCCGATCTCGTGAAACGAGCCGTCGTCGAGCAGGGCCGCCAGGCGCTCCCGCACTGTCAGCCGGCCGGCCTCGTGCTGGCGCTGTACCTTCTCCGGCCCGCCCATCCGGTCGGCCAGCTCCTGCCGCCGGCGCAGCTCATCCAGTTCCGGTTGCCACGTCATGACGTTGGGCTCACGGCGAGTCCCATACTTCCTGGGCCGTCTCGACGATCAGAGCGAGCTTCGCCCACTGCTGATCCTGGGTGAGGTCGTTGCCCTCCTTCGTGGAGGAGAACCCGCACTGCGGCGACAGGCATAGCTGGTCGCCGTCGACGAACCGCGCGGCATCCTCGATCCGCCGCTTCAGGTCGTCCTTGCGCTCCGGCTGGCCGTGCTTGGTGGTCACCAGCCCGAGCACGACCCGCTTGCCCTTAGGCACGAAGCGCAGCGGCTCGAAGCCGCCCGAGCGCTCGTCGTCCCACTCGCAGAAGAACCCGTCGACGTCCAGCTCGTTGAACAGTGCCTCGGCGACGAAGTCGTAGCCGCCCTCGGCCGCCCACATGCTCTGGTTGTTCCCCCGGCACATGTGCGTGGTCACCGCGAGGTCGGCCGGGCGGCCGGAGAGCGCGCGGTTGATGTTCGCGATGTAGTGCTCGTGCTGGTGCTCGGGGTCGCCGCCGATCTCGCTGACGTGCTGGCGCTGGACGGGGTCGTTCAGGTACGCGAGGCTCGTGTCGTCGAGCTGCAGGTAGCGACAGCCGAGGTCGTACAGCCGCCCTACCTCCTCGGCGTAGGCCGCCGCCAGGTCGGTCCAGAACCGGTCCAGGTCGGGGTACACCGACGCGTCGATCGCCGAGCGCCCGCCGCGGTAGTGCACCATGCTCGGCGACGGGATCGTGAGCTTCGCGGTCACGGCCTTCCCCGTGCTGGCCGAAACCGTGCCGGCCAGGAACGCGAACGCCTCGCCGAAGATCGTGTGCTCGAGAGCCAGCGGCGCGACGACGTGCGCCGACGGCGGCGCCCACACTAACGTCTTCTGGTCGTTGTGAAACGCCACCCGGATCGTGTCGTCCTGCACCTTACGGATGCCGCCGAGCTGATAGATGAAGTCCATGTGCCACGACTCGCGGCGGAACTCGCCGTCCGTGGCCGACCGCAGCCCGACCTCCTGCTGCATCCGCACGACCTCGCGGATCGCGGCGTCTTCGATGCCGCGCAGCTCGCCGGCGCCGATGCGCCCGGCCGCGAAATCGTCGCGAGCCCGCAGCACCTCGGGCGGGCGCAGCAGGCTGCCGACGTGATCGGCGCGGAACGGCGGCCGTCCGGCCGGCGGCCGGGGGGTCTCGGGCGGCTGCGGCGCGGGGCTCTCAATCTGGGTCACGCGGGCCATCTCCTTCCGTGCATAACGTCATCAAACTGTAAGCAATGTCTGGGGCGGCCAGGCTGGGCGGCCGGGGCCGGGCCGGCCGGGGCTGGGGCGGCCAGGTGGGGCGGCCGGGGCTGGGGCGGCACGCTCACCGCTGCGTGCGCATGCCGCAGAGCGTCGGGCATGCAACCATGGGCTGATGTCTTCAGCGCGCCTGGAATGGGCCGTCGCGGGCTGCACGGCCGGATGGGCGGTGGCCCGCCTGACGGCCGCTGATCGCTTCCGCCCGCTGGAGCAGGTGGCCGTGCCGCTGCTCGCGCTCACGCCGCAGGCAACCGTCGCTGCCGTGCTCGCCGCGCTGTTGCTGCGCGGGAAGGGCCCGTCGGCCACCGCCGCGCTCGCCGGGGCGGCCCTCGCCGCCGTGGTGGCGCCTCGCGCGATCCCGCGCCGCCAGCCGACCGCGGTCGGACCGGTGCTGCGTGTCCTGACGGTCAACCTGCTGACGGGCCGGGCCGCGGGAGGCAGGCTCGTCGAGCTCGCCCGCAGCACAGGCGCTGACGTGCTGTTCCTCCAGGAACTCACCGAGGATGCGGTGAGCCGGCTCAAGCAGGCCGGACTGGGCGAGCTGCTCCCTCACGAAGTGGCCGACGTCATCGGATACCGCTATCGCGGCAGCGGCATCTACGCCCGCTATCCGCTGCACGCGGGCCTGACCATCGGGCCGAGCTACGCCTCCCAGCCCACCGCCCGGCTTGATCTCCCCTCGGGCCAGTCGGTACAGCTGGTCTGCGTCCACCCGCATCCTCCGATGCCGCCGTGGTACCGGCGCGCGGCACCGCGCTGGCGCTTCGAACTGGCTGCGCTGCCTCCGCCGGGCGACGTCCCGGTGGTTCTGGCCGGTGACTACAACGCCACCCTCGATCACGCGCAGTTCCGTCGGCTCCTGCGCCTCGGCCATGTGGACGCCGCCAGCCAGGCCGGCCAGGGCCTGGTCCCCACGTGGGGGCCGGAGCCACGCGGCCGCCCGGCCCTCCTGTCGTTCGACCATGTCCTCCTCGACCCGCGCTGCGCGGTGCTCGCCACCTCGACGCATCCGCTTCCGGGCAGCGATCACCGGGCCCTGTACGCCGAGTTCCGCTTGCCCGCCTGACCGGCGGGCATCGTCAAGAGCCGGGAGCCAGCGTTACCGCCTGCGCCCCAGCAGCGACCGTGCTCACTGGGATCAGCGGCTGTCCCGCATCCACGGGCCGGATAAGCGGCGTGACCTGGCTTCTGACGAACATGCTCAGGAGCGCGGCGGAGATCCCCATGACCGCTCCGGTCTGGGCATCAGTCCAATGCCACCAACCGAACGCGATGCCGACCGCGATGAAAGCAAGGATGAGGGCCTGGGTGGTCGGCGATTCCTGCCTGACCCATTTCACGATCTGGCGCAAGACTGTCAGCACTGTTCGCTCCACACAAATCGACGTTGCCCCGCGTGGCCCGCAGCACGGAAGCTGGCCTGGCTTTGCAGAGCCTTGGCGGGAACGATACGTCCGCAGTGGGTCAGAAGCGTGGTATTTGGGATAGCTGATGCCCTATGGGGCGCGAGGCGACGAGGTCGCGGGCCCCCTGCCGAGGAAACAGGAACAGCGGGGTGCCCACGTCCTCAGTGCGGTCCCGCCGGCTGCGCGCGTTATGCCGGCCCGGTGGGATCGGCGGGCCAGGAGCCGCTGACCTCGTGGGCCTCGTTCGGGCCGGGCCAGGGCGGCATCGTCACGGCTACCGCGGCGAGCGGGCCCGCGGCCGTGGCCCGGAACTGGAAGCGCGTCCCGGCGGGAATCGACACGCAGGTTCCCGGTTCCAGCAGTACCGTCTCCCGCCGGTCCCCCTGGCGGCGCCACATCTCGCCGTGCCCGCGGAGGATGTACCAGATCTCGTCCACCGAATGGTGGGCCACGGCCACGGAGGTCCGCCCGGCGCCCAGCTCGAAGTGCGCCATTCCGCCCCGGTCGAGCTGCAGCAGGACCCGGACGTCCGAGCCGTCCGGCGCGGCCACATCGGGCACGCCCGGCAGCCGCATGGTGTCAAAGCGGTCGGCCATGCTTCCATGATCCCAATGTCGGCCTCAAGCCGGAGAGCTACGGGCTCGCCGGGGCCAGGCGGCGCTTGGCTTCCTCGTAAACGTCCGCCGGCAGGGGCCCCTTCTCGGCGACGGCCAGGTTGGAGCGCAGATGGTCCAGGCTGGAGGTGCCGACTATGGTGCTCGACAGGCCCGGGTGGCTGAGCGTGAAGCGCAGCACGAACTCGAGGCGGGTCATGTCGCCCAGAAGGCCGTCCACCTGGGACGACTCCCAGCGGCGCTGGCCTTCGCCCTCGGCCAGCCCGATCGGCCCCCGGCGCCAGTCCTTGTCGTCCGCCGGGGCCCCGCGGGCCGCGCCGCCCCGGATCAGCGTGCCGGCGCCCGCCGCTGCCGCGGCGGTGATGTGATCCTCGTGCTCGCGCTGGATCGCCGAGTACGGGATCTGGAACACGTCGAAGACGTCCATGGCGATGTGGTCGGGCAGGTTGGGCAGGGTGCCTGACATCCCGATGAAGCGGACCTTTCCCTCGTCGCGCAGGGACTGCAGCGTCTCGATGGTCTTGTCCGCCTCCATCTGGGCGCGGCTGGGCGACATGTGGACCTGAACGAGGTCGAGTCGGTCCGTGCCGAGCTGGCGTGCCCGCGGTCATCCCTTCACCTTGGCGATGACATTGTCGGCGTACTGGCGGAGCTTGGCGATCTTCTCGGCCAGCGGCTCGGTGTCGGGGCCGACCTGGTAGGGCCAGCGGAAGCCGACGATCACGTCGGTCACCCCCTGCTCCTCCAGCCTGCGCACGCCCGCCACGCTGTAGGCGTCCATGGAGATCACGTGCACCTCGAACGGGCGGTCCGCGGTGCCTTCCTGCTCCCGGAACCCGGCGAGCCGCGCGAGCAGCCCGGGCAGGCGCTCGGGATCCCCGCCGCCGTGCAGCCAGCCGTCCCCGGCCCGGGCGGCCCGGCGGAGGGCGGCGCCGGAGTGACCTCCGACGAGGATCGGGAGGGGCTCGCTGGGCACGGGAGCGATCTTGACCGGCGGCAGGTCGAAGATCTCGCCGTGGTAGGAGAAGTAGCCCCCGGCCGAGAGCCCGCGGATGACGGCGAGCTCCTCGTCCATGCGCTGCCCGCGGCGCTCCCAGGGCACGCCGAGCACCTCGTAGTCCTCGCGCCACGGGCTGGACCCGACCCCCAGGGCCAGCCGGTTGCCGGTCAGAACGGCGGTCGACGTGGCCTGCTTGGCCACCAGCACCGGATCCCGCACCGGCAGCTTCAGTACGAAAGTTACGAACCGGATACGCTCGGTGACCGCGCCCAGCGCGGGAATGAGCGAGAACGGTTCAAGGAAGGGCTTGTCCTCGAGGAATTCGCGGGTGCCGTCGGGGTTGAACGGGTACACGCTGCTGGCCTGCTCCGGATAGCAGATGCTGTCGGGCACGACCATCGAGTCGTACCCGGCCTCGTCGGCGGCGCGCGCGAGGGGGGCATAGAACGACGGGCTGGTCATCGACTCGGCGTAAGAGAAGCGCACCGGACCTCCGGGCCTTGGAAGCTCCGCGGGCTGACTCGCCGCGATGGCGCCGGGGGAGATACCTCCACCGCCGGTTGGCGAGGACTGGCCGGTGGGACTGACCGAGGCCGTCGTCGCGGCGGTGCCGGGTGTAGCGGGCGTCGCGGCGCGGGAGCTGGACGCTCGGAAGGCGACAATGTGCCTCGCGGAGGGTGCCAGCAGGAGGCCGTCCCCGACGCTGGGGGTCGGGAAGTGGTTGGCCTCCGCGCCGATCGCTGCCTGCTGTCGCACCTGGCCGGTGGCGGGATTGAGACCGAGCAGGATGCCGTTCGGGACGCTGATGGTCCAGACCAGGCCCGCGGCAATGATCGGCGGGCCGCCTCCGTTACCGGCCCTCCACAGCACACGCAGCGATGCCGGAGACCTCGTCGCCCGGACCGCGATCACGCCGGTGAGGCAGGGAAGGTAGACCGTCATGCCCGACATCGCGTCTCCGCCGTCTATGTCATCGGCGCACGCCGAGCCCAGCGCGGCCTCCTGTCTGCCGATGCCACCGAGGCGCGCGCCGTTGAGGAGGTAGACGATCCGGGACTTCCCGGCCGCGATGACCTGGCCGTCGGGCAGCAGGGCCGGCGCCGTCGACAGGTCTGCATCCTGGGCATTATTCGCGGCCCAGGTACGCGGCGCGAAGAACTGCAAGAGGCGCATGGTTGATGACAGCTCGAGCACCGAGTCGCTGTGGTCGTAGGCATGGGAAGACGAGGTGACCGAGCCATTCCCGACGGTGACCCAGACGTGGCCCTTCCTGTCCACGACGGGCGCCGCGCCGCCCATCCAGATCGCTCCCTGCGACTCGCCGGCCGCGGCATCGGCGGTGAACACTACGGGGCTGCCGCCCGTCTCCGGGACTGCCTCAACCCGGCCCCGGTAGCTGCCGCAGTCCCCGAAGTTCCCGCCCATGCCGAATACCACCCGGCCGGCGTCGAGGGTCAGGCCGGTGCGCTGCAGCAGCGACGCGGGATGCGCCCCGGCCGGGTCGACGTTCCGGGTCATCTCGATCCGGCCCGTGGTGGTGGCGAGGCCGACCAGTATGTGCGCCGCCCTGCCGCGTACCAGCTCGTCGGCCACCACGAAGATCTCGCC
>WNFI01664533.1_pt1 | contig 31127 bp, 27 predicted proteins | sample 5400471 | NCBI WGS metagenome assembly WNFI01 (sample SAMN13153348, study PRJNA577476) | soil metagenome | isolation source: 100 cm saprolite on Douglas fir-dominated hillslope | place: USA:California | collected 2013-09-17
CCCGAGCAGTTGCCCCGGCCTGAAATCGATCGACTTGGGCGTTGGAGTAGTTTGACCGCCGGGGTAGCGCTCTATGTCCGGAATGTCATCGCGTGCGTATGTTTTGGGATACCCCGTAACGGGATCTTCGTAAAGCACACAGACGATCTTGGCCATGGCACTCCCCCCTAAGCATCAAGGGCGGCACCCCTCGTATTTTACGCCCCCGTGCCCATCTGCGACATACCGGAGGACCGACTGGCCGCGATCCCTGCGGGCGGTGTCCCGTTCGCGGAAACGACGGCTGGGTTCCAATCGTCAGTAAGTGAACTCGTCAACGCCGCACGTTTCCGCGGAAACGTCGGAATGACCAGCCAGCGGACATGCACCGGCCCAGAGCGGCGAGCCGGGGGCATTTCGGCGCTGGGGTAACACATGAGAGCTGCCTCAAGCCGGTTCGTGCTGGCGCGAACCGGCTCCGATGGCGCAATACGTTTCTGTGTTGCATAATACATACGTTTCGCAACACAGAGTACGCTATGCGCCGCCCAACCCACCCGTCGAAGGCCGAGAGTTTTAATTTTCGAGTGAATGCGGACCTCAAAGCTGCCTTCACGGCCGCGACTGCGGCGGAAGACCGGCCGGCCGCCCAGGTACTACGGGACTTCATGCGGGTGTATGTGGCGCGGCGTGAACGCAGGGCGTTCGCCGCGGCCGCGCGCCGACAGTCGCTGGCGGCCGCTGCGGTGGCAGACGATCCACGGAGTGACGAGGCCGCGGTGATGCGTGAACTTGAAGCTGATCTTGATGCACTTCAGACCGGTGACGAATGGCGCTGAGCGCTGGTCCGAGGCGCGGCGAGTTGGTGACGATCGCGATGGGCGGCGACTACGGAAAGCCACGCCCGGCGCTGGTGATTCAGTCGGATGCGTTTGTCGATCTACCCTCGGTGACGGTATTGCGCATCACCAGCGAGCTGCACGATTGGCCGTTGCTGCGTGTTACTGTCGCGCCGGACGCCGCGAATGGCTTACGCAAACCGTCGCAGATCATGATCGACAAAGCGGCTACCGTGCCCCGCGCGAAAGTCGGTCCGTCCGTCGGGCGCATTGGGGCCGATACACTGCGCTCGGTCGAGCTGGCGTTGCAGGCGTTTCTCGGTCTTGACGGCTCGGCGGCGATGTACCGTTGAGCGGACGTCTAAGCGCGCCGGCCAATTTTCGCCGCCGGCACTCTCACATCGGCCCCAGGCGACTTCGACGAGGGCGCCTGCTCCGAGCCGCAACCATCGCACCCTCCACAAGCACCATGCGCCTTACCGGCCGCAGCAGCGGCGAGCCACTGTGCCGTTCGCCGCAGGCCGAGGACCGCCGGTGCACGCGCGATCAGCCGGCTCAACGCCGCGAGCAAGCGCCGCCGCAGGGTTCGCGGACCGAGCGACGACAGCGCGTATCCCGCGCTGACTGCCAGCGCAAGGCCAACCAGGGAATTGTCGAGAATACTGTTCATGCGGCCGTACGGTCAGCTCAGCAGCGCCACGGCTACGCGGTAGGTGATCCATGAACCGGCGTATGCCATCGCAAACAAATACGCCGCCATGATGATCGGGTAGCGCCAGGAATTGGTTTCGCGTTTAACCGTGGCGAGGGTCGACAGGCATTGGGGCGCAAATACATACCACGCGAGCAGGGAGAACGCGGTCGGCAAACTCCATGAGTGGGCGATCAAGGGCGTCAGTGCACCGCTCACGTCCTCTCCCGTCGCGGACAGGGCGTAGACGGTGCCCAGCGCGCCCACCGCAACCTCGCGCGCGGCGAGCCCCGGCACCAGCGCAATCGCTATCTGCCAATCGAAGCCGATGGGCGCGAACAGCACGGCAAGCCATGCGCCCAAATGTCCGGCGATGCTGTATTGGATCGGCGGACCGGTGGCCCCGGGCGGCGGCGCGGGGAATGAGCTCAACGCCCAGAGAATCACCATCAGCGCGAGAATGATCGTGCCGACGCGGCTCATGAAAATCTCGACCCGCTGCCAGAGCCCGATGCCCAAACTACGCAAGTTCGGCCAGTGATACGCCGGCAACTCGAGCATCAGTGCCTGAAAGCCCGTGCCCCGGCCACTGCGCTTGAGCACGAAGGCCACGGCCATGGCGCTCGCGACTCCGGCGATATAGAGCCCGAACAAAACCACTCCCTGTAACTCCAATCCGCCCCACACCGTTCGTTGTGGGATGAAGGCGCCGATGATCAGCGCATATACCGGCAGGCGCGCCGAACAAGTCATCAGCGGTGCGATCATGATGGTCGCCAACCGGTCGCGGGGGTTTTGGATGGTGCGCGTCGCCATGATCCCGGGAATCGCGCAGGCAAAGCTCGACAGCAAGGGAATGAAGGCGCGGCCCGACAATCCGACGCTGCCCATCACCCGGTCGAGTAAAAACGCGGCGCGCGGCAGATATCCGGAGTCTTCCAACATCAAGATGAAGAAGAAGAGGATGATGATCTGCGGCAGAAACACCAGCACGCTGCCGACGCCGGCCAGTACGCCGTTGATGAGCAAACCTTTGAGCAGGCTCTCAGGCAGCGCCCCTCCCAGCCAATTGCCAAAGGCCGCGACCCCGAGTTTGATGGCGTCCATCGGCACTTGCGCCCAGGCAAACACCGCTTGGAATACCAGGAACAGGACGGCCGCCAGGATCAGGGGTCCGAACACGGGATGCAGCACCACGGCATCGACGCGATCGCTGACCGTCACGCCGTCGAGCCGATCACCGCCCACCAATCCTAAGATTCTGCGCACCTCGGATTGGTCGTGTTCGATATCAGAAGCGCTCGGGGTGCGCCATACCGCGGCATGCCGCGCGCGGCCCGGAGTCGCCAGTCCATCGAGCACCTTGATCAGCGCTCGGACGCCGGTCGCCTTGACGCCGATCGTTTCGACTACGGGCACGCCCAATTCAGCTGCCAGCCGTTCGGCATCGATCACAATGCCCTTGCGGCGCGCGATATCGCTCATGTTGAGCGCCACCACCATGGGCAGACCCAGTCGCTTCAAGCTCAGCACCAGGCGCAGGTTCTGGCGCAGATTGGTGGCGTCGGTGACGCAAACGACGAAGTCGGGCTGGGTCTCGCCGGTACGTCGGCCGAGCAGAACGTCGGCGGTAACTTGCTCGTCGGGAGTCAGTGGATCGAGGCTGTAGGCTCCCGGCAAGTCCAGTATGCGTACACGAAGCCCCGAAGGCGTGAGCAGCGAGCCCTCTTTGCGCTCGACGGTTACGCCGGCGTAATTGGCGACCTTTTGCCGGCTCCCGGTGAGAATATTGAACAGAGCCGTCTTGCCGCAGTTGGGATTTCCAACCAGAGCAATGAGAGGACTCGGAGCGCTGGGCAAAGCCTCCATGGACTTAAGCTGGCTGCGGCTGCTCCGGACATACGCGGATACAGGCGGCTTCGAAGAGCCGCAGCGCGAACGTGCCCGTGCCAATGCGCACGGCAATCGGCGCCCGCGCCATCAAACCCCGGGCCACGATGCGAACGGCTTCGCCGGGCAAAAAGCCCAGTTCAGCCAGGCGCCTTCCTAATTCCACAGGCGCGGCAGCATCGGCCGCCCTGACGGACACCACCCTCGCGCGAGTTCCTAACTTAAGGTCCGTTAGCCGGATGTCGGTAGATGCCGCAGCTGGAATGGGGGGCTGAGAAGTCGTTAACATGAACGCAATTCTATATGAGAATCGTTCCCATTACTATTACGGGATCACATTGCTGCATTGCAAATCCGAGCGGCGGTGCCGTTCCTGCTAATCTTGAGATCCCTTAGGGCCCGGAGGCATTGAAATGCCTACGCTTTTCGAAAAAATCATCGCCGGCGAACTGCCGGCAACCGTGGTTTACCGTGACGCCCGCGTCATCGCCTTTCTCGACATCAGACCCGCGGCGCCGGTGCATATACTCATCGTGCCGAACAAACCCATCCCCACCGCCGACGATATTGCCGACGAGGATGAATCGTTGATTGGACATATGTTCATCGTGGCGCGCGACCTCGCGCGAGCCCAAGGCATCGCAGAGAGTGGCTATCGGTTGATCATCAATTGCAATGCGGACGGCGGTCAGGAGGTCTATCACCTGCATGTGCATCTGCTCGGCGGGCGGCCGCTCGGGCCGTTGGTTTCGCGAGCACAAATACCCAAATAAAGAGGAGTAGTGATGAAAAAGAAACAGGGCGCGCCGGTCAAATCACGAGCCACGCAGCGGCGGTCCACCCCCAAGCGCACTACGGCCAAAATGAAACGCCCGGTCAGCGCTGCGAAGTTCGCGACACGTTCCGTCAAGGCACGCGACACCGCGCGGCGCGAGTTGTATCCGGCGCTTGAGCCCTTTCGACATGGCTACCTGCGCGTCTCGGATGTCCATGAAATTTACTACGAAGAATGCGGCAACCCGGCGGGCAAGCCGGCTGTGTTCCTGCACGGCGGTCCCGGAGCCGGCTCCGACAAGCGCGCGCGGCAGTTCTTCGATCCGCAGCACTACCGCATCGTGGTGTTCGATCAGCGCGGCTGCGGACGCAGTCGCCCAAGCGCGAGCCTCGTCGAGAACACCACCTGGCACCTGGTCGCCGACATAGAGCGGTTGCGCAAGCACCTTGGGATAGAGCGCTGGCTCGTGTTCGGCGGATCCTGGGGCAGCACCTTGGCGCTGGCCTACGCGGAGGCAAATCCCGAGCGCGTCAGCGAAATCGTACTACGCGGGATCTTCCTGCTGCGATACGCCGAAATCCGCTGGTTCTATCAGCACGGCGCCTCGGAAATATTTCCCGATGCATGGGAGGCCTACCGCGACGCGATCCCGCCCGACGAACGCGATGACTTCCTGAGTGCCTACCATAAACGGCTGACCGGCAGCGACCAGCGAGCCGCACTGGCGGCGGCGCGCGCATGGTCGATATGGGAAGCCTCCGCCAGCTTCTTGTACAGCAACTTGGACAACATCAAGAAATGGGGCGAGGATCAGTTCGCGCTCGCAGTGGCGCGAATCGAGTGCCACTACTTCGTGAATCGCGGCTTCTTGCGCAGCGAAAGCCAATTGCTGGACGACGTGCCGCGCATCCGCCACATTCCCGCGACGATCGTTCAGGGACGTTATGATGTAGTCTGCCCTGCGACCAGCGCCTGGGATTTGCATCGGGCATGGCCTGAGGCGGACTTGGCGATAGTGCCGGACGCCGGACACTCGGCATTCGAAGCGGGCAATACCCACGAGCTGGTGCTCGCGACCGACCGGTATCGTAGTCGCTGAGAAGGCAGCCAAGGAGTTTGATGCGTTCCGTATATTCGGCCGCCCGTGCCGCGGCGGCAAGGGCCGCGGCCGCGCTCGTATTGCTGTCATTCGCATCGCACGCGGCCGCCACCAAGCTGCTGCGCTTTCCGGACGTGTGGCACGATCGGATCGTCTTCAGCTATGCGGGGGATTTGTGGACCGTCGGCACGCTTGGGGGTACCGCCACGCGCCTCACGTCGAATCCGGGCCTCGAGCTATTCGGCAAATTCTCTCCCGACGGACGCTCCATCGCTTTCACCGGCCAGTACGGCGGCGACGAACAGGTGTACGTGATTCCGTCGGGCGGCGGGGCGCCGAGGCAGCTCACATTTTATCCGGCGCCGGGTCCGCTCGCCGAACGTTGGGGTTACGACAATCAGGTCTACGGCTGGACGCCGGACGGCACAGCCGTGCTGTTCAGATCGGCGCGCGATGGCTACATGCTGACGGATTCCAAGCTCTACACGGTACCGGCGAACGGAGGCGCGGCGACTGCGCTGCCCATGCCGGTGTCGGGCGCCGGTCATTTTTCGCCCGATGGCAAGAGGATCGTGTACTCGCCTCTATGGCGAGATTTTCGCAGCGAAAAACGCTACCAGGGCGGCTGGGCGAATGACCTTTATATTTTCGATCTGACGCACCCCTCGCTGCTGCAAGTCACGAACGATCCGCGTACCGATCGCGATCCCATGTGGATCGGCGACGCCGTTTATTTCAACTCGGACCGGACCGGCGTATTCAATCTCTTTCGCTACGACCTTGCGACGCGGGAAACCAGGCAACTCACGCACTACCAGGATTGGGATGTGCGCTGGCCCAGCGCCGACGCCGATGGCCAGATCGTGTACGAGTCCGACGGCGAGCTGCATATCTACGATACCCGCGACGACCAGGACCGCGCACTGACTATTGTGGTGCCGGCGGATGCCACCACCACTCGCCCTCAAACGGTCAATGCCGCCGACAATATCGAAAGCCTTACTTTGAGCCCGGGCGGCGAACGGGCGGGGATCGTGGCGCGGGGAGATGTCTTCTCCGTTCCGGTGGATCACGGCATTACCCGAAATCTCACCCAGTCATCGTCCGCGCATGAACGGGAAGCCGCCTGGTCGACCGACGGCAAGCGCCTGGCGTACGTGTCGGATCGCTCCGGCGAAGAAGAAATATACGTGCAGGCGCAGGACGGCAACGATCCGGCCGTTCAAATATCGTCGGGATCATCGTCGCGTCTCTACTCACCGCGGTGGTCGGGCGACGATAAGCTCATTGCATTTTCCGACAACACGGGCCGGCTGTACGTGATCGATGTGGCGACCAAGCGGCGCGTTGCCGTCGCCCGCGATCCCGCCGACCTCACGCAGGATTATTGCTGGTCGCCCGATGGTCAATACTTGAGCTATTCGCTCAATGAGCCCAACGGATTCTCCGGCGTATACATCTGGTCGGCTGCCGACGGGAAGTCGCGGCGCATCACGCCGCAATTCTTCAATGCGCACTCTCCCGCTTGGGCTCCCAACGGTGAATTGCTGTACTTCCTGAGCGAACGCGAATATCAACCGCTGCTCAGCACCATCGAATTCGACTTTGCCACCGATCGGCAAACCGGAATTTTCGCCGTGACCTTGCGCAAAGACGTCAAGAATCCATTCGCCATACGCGACGATGAACCCGGCGATGACAGGAAGGACGGCAAGGATGCCGATAGCGATGGAGAAATCGACAAGCACCATGATAAGCGTCGGGATAAGAGCAGGGAAAGCTTCAAAGGCCCGATCAAAATCGAGTTCGAGGGAATCGAGCAGCGCGCGATCCGCGTACCTCTGGAGGCCGACAACCTGACCAATCTCGCCGCGGGCGATGAAAGTCTCCTGTACCAACGCAGCGGACCGCCGTATTACGGGCGCGATTCGGGTGTCAAAGCCAGCGTGATGGCCTACTCGATCAAGGATCGCGAGGCCAAGCCCGTGGCGGAAGATGTCATTGCCTGGGTTGCGACGGCCGACCGGAAGCACGTGCTCGCTCAACTCTCGTCCAAGGAAATCAAATATTTCGAAGTCGGCACGGCCTCGAAAAGCCTGAGCGAGGACGCCAAGACCGTGTCGCTGGCGGGTCTGGTAACCACGCGTATCCCCGCGGCGGAGTGGCGCGAGATTTTTGCCGAAGTGTGGCGCCGCTATCGCGATTATTTCTATGTCGAAAACATGCATGGCTACGACTGGCAAAAGCTGCGGGCAAAATATCAACCGCTGCTGGATTTCGTGGGGTCCCGGGCGGACCTCAACTACGTCATCGCCGAAATGATCTCCGAGCTCACGGTCCAGCATGCCTACATCGAGGGCGGCGACCTTGGCCCCCCGAAACGGGCCTTTGTCGCACTGCCCGGTGCGCGCTTCGAACTCGACACCAAATCCGGCCGCTATCGGATCGCCAAGATTTTCGTCGGCGAGAACGAAGAGGAGCGCTACCGGTCGCCGCTCACGGAAGTGGGCGTGGATGTCCATGTGGGCGATTACGTGCTCTCGATCAACGGGCGTGAGCTCAGGGCAGGCACCGATCCCTACGAGCTGCTGCAGGCGGCGCCGAACCAACCGGCCGAGTGGCGCGTGTCGGCGACTGCCGACGGCAAAGCGGCACGCACCATCCGCTATCAACCGCTCGCCAGCGAAAATAGCCTTCTGTATCTTGCGTGGGTCGCCGAGAATCGCGCACGCGTGGATCGCATGAGCCTGGGGCGTTTGGGCTACATTCATCTACCGGACATGGGCGAGGCCGGAATCCGTGAATTCATCAAATGGTGGTATCCGCAGGTCCGCAAGGAAGGCTTGGTGGTCGACGTGCGCGACAACGGCGGCGGCAATATTTCCCAGTTGTTGATCGAACGTCTGGCGCGTACGCTCCACGGTACCAGCTTTGCCCGCAATCACGAGGCGGCGGATACGTATCCGCGCGTCGTGCAGTCGGGACCGAAAGTAGCATTGATCAATGAGGACACCGCATCCGACGGCGATATTTTTGCGAACGCGTTCCGCCAGTGGAAAATCGGCGCACTCGTCGGCAAGCGCACCTGGGGCGGTGTGATCGGCATCGACGACCACGGGCCGCTGCTCGACGGCGGCACCGTATTTGTGCCAGAGTTCGGCACAGCAGATGAGAAGGGTCGTTGGATCATTGAGGGGCACGGAGTGGATCCGGATATCGTCGTCGAACAAGACCCGGTGAAGGTATTGGAAGGTCATGACCCTCAGTTGGAGCGCGGCGTTCGGGAGCTCATGAAACTTTTGCCTGCGACGCCGGCCGGATTGCCGCAGCGTGCGGCCCCACCCGTCAAAACCGGGATGCATTGAGGATGTCGGAACTCGCCACCCTGGGACTCGCCCGCGTGACGGATGCGCGCGAAATTGCGGAAATGTCGCGCGACTTGATCGAACAGGGGCTGACCTGGTCCTGGACCCCGGCGCGCGTGCAGCATTTCATTTCCGGACCCGAATCCTCGGTGGTGGTCGCGCGACGCGAACGGCAGATTGCCGCGTTCGCCATCATGCATTTCGGGGACGAGGTGGCACATTTGAATCTGCTTGCCGTTGCGCCGGAGCATCGCCGCCAGGGACTTGGACGACAGCTCATGGAGTGGCTGACCGCGACCGCGATCGAAGCCGGCGTGTTTCGCATCAACCTCGAGTTGCGTACGCGCAATGAGCCGGCGCGCATCTTCTACGAGTGTTTGGGCTTCGACCAGCTGGGGGTCGTGCAGGGTTACTACCAAGGCCGCGAAGCGGCGCTGCGCATGTCACGGCGCCTGGCGAAGAACCAGTGTTGAATCGCAAACACGGTGATCCCGAGCCCTAAGGCATCGTGGGCCGTCGCCGCGAGATGCTGCCATCGGTCGTCGCTGACGAAGAACAATGCGAATCCGCTGAGACTCAAGAATAGGAAAAATGCCGCGAGCACTCCGCCGCTCACGCGCCGCAATCGGCCCGGCCACCACCTGAGCACATGCCGCGCCGTGACCCAACCCAACAGGTACATGCTGAGAATCGCGACAATTCCGTGCACCAGCAGAATGGCCGGTGCCCAAGGGTGAGGCGTCATGCCGAATTGACCCCTTGATTCGAAAAACTGATCCAATACCAGCCACACGCAGCCTGAAAGCCACAGCGTGCCCAACAGCAGATAGATCGCCAGCCGCTTCCGCGCCGGCATGCGGTCGCGCGGCGCGGACATTTTGGGTGGCATCCGCCGGTGATCCGCGTGGCCGTGCCCTCGCCCGTGCTCCTGCCCCCGCATGGGAGCCTGCCTAGCCTGGCCCATTGGCCGGCCGCAAGGCAGATTGCCATAGAGCGAGCAGCCAGCGTACGCCCTGAGTAACGTGCTCGGAGGACAGAGTGGCACCGGAAATATTCTTGATGTCGGTACCGAACCGCAATTGTTCCAGCGCGTCACGGTGTGTGAATTGCCCGCGCCACGCAGCATTGCGAATTTCACCGCCGTGACTCTCGCGATACGACAGTATCTCCAAGTTGCGCAGCGCCCCGCCGGTATCGATGCCTACGGCGTAGGTGATGAGGCTTTGCCGGCCGATCACTTCGTCGACGAAGACATGCCCCAGCAGCACCCCGTCGCGCGTCGCGCTCCAGACGCGCATCGTCCCGTGCGGCGGCTGCGGGCCGGCGCGGGCCAACAGGGCCTGGATTTGCTCGGGCGTTCGCGGCAGCAGCACTTCTTGGAAGGCATCGGCTTGCGGGAAAACTGCCTTCTGGGCCGCATCCACGCTGAGGTAATCGGCCGCGATCACCACCGGAACCGGCAGCAGCGCCGCCAGCATCAGGCCCGTCATTTGATGTCGTTGGTCCACGTCACTTCGGATTGCTATTACGAATAGGAATTATTATCATTTAGTTTCGTAGCGATAGCAACTGATGGACCCATCGCAACTCGTTGATTTCAGATGGATCGAGGTCAAAACGTGGCGGATGTATGAGTCGTATATGGCGCTTTCGCCGCGTCCGCAGGATTTCCCCAAGCTGCTCGATCGCATGGGCGCGCTGCTCACCCGGCCATTGACAATCTACTGTTCTGTAACGGGTTCAGCGGGCACGGTATGCAGCAGTCGCCCGCTGCGGGTCGCGGAATCAGTGAGCTGATTGCTCACGGCGCGTATCGCACTCTCGATCTCGGCGCGTTCTCAATCCAGCGGCTTGTCGATAACCGCCCCATCATCGAACAGTATGTTGTCTGACCGATGAAGGGCGCTGCAGCTGACGACCGAATAAGAGCAGCGTCACGCCACACAGCACAACACCCGCGGAGGTCCACTCCCATGCCGCGATGTGCTCACCGCCGACCGCGACACCAAGCAGAATACCTCCACAGAGCATCTCCGTGGCAAAGCCCATGGCTCCGGGCGCGAGGGTCAAGCGGCGTTGACTCAGCGCGCTGCCGAGCGACCAGCCGAGTTCCGCGATCGCGACCTCAAGAAGTCCAACCGGTGATGCCCTATAACCCTCGCCCTGCGTCAGCATCAGAACGCCCGCCAGCCCGATCAGCATGCCGACGACCTCACCCCAACTCGGATAGATGCGATACACGAGATTGAATACGGCCAGCATTACCGGTGTGACCGCAATAAATGCCACGACGAGCCGCGAATTCACAGTCAGCTCGGCGCGGGCGATCATCCCCATGCCACGGCCGAGCATCAGCGTCCCGATGATGGCCGCGTTGCGCCACTTTCGTTCGGGGTTGACAGCTGATCCAACGCCGGTCCATCGACTCAATATCTTGACCCGCAGCTACGCGAATCTGCACAGGCTCCACTCGATGCTCACTCACGGTGCATAGAAGCGACTCGATGTTCCGAGAGTGTGCAGCAAGATACCGCGCGAAAGTCGTTCGCTTCCAGCCCGTCACACCTGGCCGCGAGACTTCTCGTAAAAGGCAGCACCGGCGCGCATGAACGAATGCTCCATCGCGCCCAGACACGTCTGGCATATCTTTTGCAAGCTGCGGCATTCACAAGCCATAAACAACGGCGACATCCCCGACGAGCGCGCTTATCGCTTCGCTCGCCGTCGATGGACGCCGCACGGGCTAGGGGATTCCATGACAGCGCAGTTTCTTCGACACGGACGGTCGTCAATGACCTCCCGTCGAGAGCCGCTCCAATGCGCGCTGACCGCGTGTCTTCGCATGGTCTCAATCTAATTTCCTTCATCCAACCGAGTAACGACGCACCTATGAACTACGCATGGAACAAGTTCGCTCTTCTGGCGGCCGCAATCTGCCTGACCACCTCGAACGGCCTGCTGGCCCAAATCGCCGCCACGCCGGCGACGGGTTCCGACAAGCTCGAAGAGATCGTCGTCAAAGGCGTCAATCTCGAAGACCAGGTCAGCCCCCTGCAGCGTAAGGTCACCTCCGTATTCGGCCTCGAGCTCTCCGTGCTCGATACGCCGCGCGCCGTCACGGAAATCAATGCCGCGCAGATCCGGGACCAATCGATTGTCGACGTTACCGACTTCGTGAAAATCGTCTCGAGCGCCTACACCAACGACCAGTTCGGAGGCCCCAACGTGCCGTTTCTGCGCGGCCAGTCCGCCGAGGTCTTCCAGAACGGCATGCTGCGTACGCCGCGCTCCGACGGACAACCTTTGAGCTTCAACTCCGTCGAAGGGTTCGACATCGTCAAGGGCCCCGCGAGCGTGGTCTATGGCCCCACCGGCAACGTCGGCGGTTACGTCAACCTCGTCACCAAGCGCCCGTACTTTGACGGCCAGCATGAGACCGTCTCCCTCACCTACGGCGAATACAACACCCGCAAGGCGCAATTCGACGTCAGCGGCCCGATCTCGGACGCGCTGGCCTACCGCGTCAGCTACGAATACGACCATTCGGACAGCTACTACCGTTTCGGCTATACGCACTCCTCTGACATTTACGCGGCCCTCCGTTTCATCCCGAACGATCGGCTCACCATCGATTTCAACACCGAGTTCTACAGCGCTCACTACACCGAGAACACCGGCATCAATCGCCCGACCCAGCAGCTGATCGACGGCGGGCTCTATTATCAGGGCATCGGCGTGAGCCCCTTTACGGGCCCAGGGCAAGACCCGCGCAACTTCCTCTCGGTCGTCGACGTCACCGGCGTCACGCGTATTAACCGCAGCTACCAGCTCGTCGCGCCTACGGACCATGATCAAGGCACGAACTTCCAAGCCCAGCTGGACGTGACCTACAACGTCAACGACTGGCTGACGGTGGCCAACAAAGGCTATTTCGAGGACTACTCACAGCTGCAACTGGAGTACGCGCAGCGCTATTTCAACGACATTAAAGAATCCTACAACTTCGAAGACCGTTTCGAACTCCGTGGCAAGTTCAACAAGAACCAGGTCGTCGCTGGTTTGGCTTACCGCTTCATGCACGTGCTCTCGTACGGCGACTTCTTTAATGAGTACCTGAATGCGACGGACATCACCACGAATCCTGCGAATTTCCCGATCACCACGAATCTCTTCGGCGTGGTCCCGGTGCCGGGAAACCCGCAGTATCAGGCAACGCCGGGCGCCACCTACGCGGGCGCGGCCGCCATGGGCTACCCGAACTCCATCGCCAACACTCAAGATCAGACCTCGCACCAGATCGGCGTGTTCCTGCAGGACATCTACCAGCTCACCGGAAAGATCAGTTTGCTCGGCGGCATCCGCGCGGATCTGATTCACGAGAGCCTGACCGACCCCCTGCCGCCACCCGGATTCCAAGCCGCGCATGCGACCGCGACTCAAGGCGAAACCGCCGCAGATCTGAGCATCACCTACAAGCCCCTGCCCTGGGTCACGACCTACCTGACCGCCGACTACAACCAGTCGCCGGTCACCACGACGGGTGGCGGCTTCGCCGCGTTCACCGGCAACACCATCAACGGCAGCGACTTCAAGATCAAGAATTTCCTTTACGAAGGCGGCGCGAAGACCGCGTTGCTCGACAATACCCTGTTCCTCTCGACTGCCGGCTTCTTCCAAAAACGTGCCCAGACCGACCAGTTCCAGAATGTGGTACAAATCGATGCCTACGGTTTCGAGTTTGAAGCGAACTATCAACCGACCCGCAATTTCTCCGCGACCGCTGCTTACAGTTATCTGGACGCGCGCCTGCATGCCGGCGGAGGCAGTCTATCGTTCACCGGCAACGTCTACGACGCTTTCGCCGCCCCCTACGGCACCGGCGTCGGCAGCCCGAACTTCAGCTCCCTGCCCGCGGCCGACTACCGGCTGCCCGCGGTCCCGGCCAACCTGTTCAGCGCCTTCACCAAGTACCGTGCCGACCTTGGCGTCGGCGTCAGCATGGGCGTGGTGGTGACCGGCCCGATCAACACCTCGTACATCGGGAATGTCCGCATCCCAACGCAACACACCTGGGACGGCACGATTTTCTACGAGACGCGCAAGTGGAATTTGCGCGCGAATTTTTACAACATCACCAATGAGAAGAACTGGATCGCCGAAGCAGGCCCGCAGGGAAACGACCTGATCACCGCCGCATTGCCGTTCCATTACCAAGTCAGCGCTTCGTACCGCTTCTAGGAATCAGTCGACATGAATCAATTGCACATCGCATCGCGTTTAGGCGCAGTATTGCTCGGCGCCCTCCTCTGCATCACAAGCTTCGCCAAACCCGGTGATGAAGTCCCAACGGCCACCCGGGTCACGCATCCGGTCGCCTTCGACGCAGAGACCAAGATCCGCCAATCGCTGGTCCAGGTCGCCCTCGCCAAGGAACCGGCGGACCTCATCATCCGCGGCGCCAATGTTCTCAATGTCTATACCCTGCTGTGGATGCCGGATCAGGACATCGTCGTCCGCGGCAAGCGCATCGCCTGGGTCGGCCCGACCGGACAGTGGAAGGGTCAGTGCTCGAACATCGTCGACGCCAAAGGCCTGTACGCCGTGCCCGGCTTTGGCGAATCGCACAAGCACATCGAAAGCTCGCTGCTGTCGCCCGAATGGGAAGCCGCTCTGGTAATCCCGCTCGGCAACACCTGGACCAGCGAAGGCTCGCACGAATTCTCCAACGTCAGCGGCCCGCACAACGTCGAGTTCTGGCTCACGCCCGAGAAGTATGGCAGCCCGCTGAAGATCTTCCCGGCCTTAGGCTCCGCGACGCCGCCTTCGGCCTTCGAAGTCGGTGGCGGCAACTACGCCTACAAGGAAGTCGCTGACAACCTCAAGAATTCTTTGTCCGTCCAAGGTCTCGACGAAGTGATGGACTGGCCCGCCGTGTCTGTCCCGACGCATCCGGGCTACCAGCGCATATGGGAAGACATTCAAGCGACGCGCGACAATCGCGGCGTGATCGACGGCCATGGCTCCGGCCTTCGCGATCTCAACCGCATCAACGCCTTTGCCGCCGTCGGCCTCACCAGCGATCACGAAACGCGCGTCGCCGAAGAGGCCTGGCAAAAACTCCAAGCCGGGCTCTTTCTCCAATTGCGTGACGACAACATCGAGAAGGCCGTGCCGCTGTTCGTGAAGAACGGCCTCAAGGAATGGTCCAACATCTCGCTCGTGACGGACGATCGCAACGTCGCCGATTCCTTGAAACAAGGCACGATGAACGCCCACATCCTTCTGGCCATGAAAATGGGCGCCCCCCCCGAGGCTGCCTATGCCATGGCGAGCCTGTACCCCGCACGCCACGCGCACATGGATTCCATTGTGGGCTCAATCACGCCGGGCCGCTACGCCGACGTGGTCCTGTTGAGCTCCGTCAAGGACGTGACGATCAAAGAAGTCTTCGCGAATGGCCAACTGGCCGCGAAGGACGGCAAGTACTTGCTTCCCGTGCCCAAGATCAATTGGCCTGCCTGGGCGACCGACACCATCCACGTCGGCCGCAAGCTCACCGCCAAGGACTTCGAAATCCTCGCGTCGGTCGGCAAGTCGACCGTCACCGCCGCCATTCAAGCGCCCTTCTACACCGACGCCGAGCAGAAGACCGCGACTCTCCCGGTGGTCAACGGCATCGTCCAGCGCGATATCGGACACGACATCGTCAAGGTCGCGATCGTCGACCGTTACGTCGGCAACGCGAAACTCGGCAAAATGTTCTGGACCGACATGGGTCCCAAGACGCCGAACTCCGCCGTCGCAACATCCGTGTCTCATGACTTGCACAACATCACGGTCATAGGTTCGAGCGACGAGGCCATGGCCATCGCCGTCAATCGCATCAGCGAGATCAACGGCGGCATCGTGCTCGTTAACGACGGCAAGGTCACCGCCGAAATGCGTCTCGAGATCGGTGGCCTCATGACCAGCCGCCCGATCGCCGCCGCCGCCGCCAGCATGGAAGACTTGTACGCCAAGGGGGATGCCATGGAGTGGATCGGTAGCCCCGGGTTTCCGCGCCGCGTGCTATTCGCCATGATTACCTGCAGCCCGTTCACCTGGCGCCTGGTCGTTCCCTATCCGGGCAACCCGTCTGGCCTCGTGCTACTGCAAACCGGCGAAACCAAGCCGATCGTTTGGTAACGGCCGTCCCATCGATGCGCAAGGGCATCGCGTGGGCGCTGCTTCTGGTGGAGTGGGTCCCGCTCGCTGGGGCCCACACCATGACGATGACGGAGGTGACGGTTACCTTCGCAGAGCCCGGCACCCTCGAGGTGAAGGTCGGCATCGACCTCACGCAAATCTTAGGCTCACCCGAGCGGTACTACGAACTCGTCACCGAGTCCGCCGCCGCGCAGAAAGACGACATTCGTAAGGTATTGCCGCAGGTACTGGACAGCCTGCGCCTCGCCATTGGCAGCCAACCATTGCAGCTCGATTTTCAGCAATTCTCCACCGCCACCGCGGACAAGACTCTGATCATCGACGGTTCCATGAGCACGCTGTCGACGTTCCGCTTCGTCGCGCGGTTGCCAGTCTCCACGGAACCGCTCAAGCTCATCGTACCGCTCGGCGCCAACATCGACTATCCGGTGGTCTATACCATCCGCATACCCGCCGCGCACGTCTCCATCACACGCTGGCTTGAGGACGGCGTTCACGACAGCGAGCCGTATGCCTGGTCGGAGAAGGCGCCCGTCGCCGATTCACATGCCAGCCACGTTTCGAATCCCGACGCAGCGCGCGACGGTGGCGACAAGTCGCGTATCGACCTTGATACGGTGTCGTGGCCCCTCCAAGCCGCGCTCTACTTACGCCTGGGCTTCCGACACATCATTCCCGAAGGCGCGGACCACATCCTCTTCGTCCTAGGATTGTTCTTCCTGGGCATCACGTGGCGCAAGCTCCTGTCGCAAACCACCGTATTCACGGTCGCGCACGCGACCACGCTGTTCCTCTCGACCTACGGAATCGTCAGCCTTCCGAGTCGCTATGTCGAACCTGCCATCGCGTTATCGATTGCGTGGATCGCCATCGAGAATGTGGTCAACCCTCGATTAGGACCCGGCCGCCTGGCCGTGGTATTCGGCTTCGGCCTCGTCCATGGTCTCGGCTTCGCCAGCAGCTTAAGCGACATCCCCTTTCCGAAGCGCGACTTTTTCATTGCACTCCTGGGCTTCAACTTCGGCGTCGACTTCGGTCAACTGTTTGTCATCGCATTGGCATTCATCGCCGTCGGCTGGTTCCGCAAAAAGCCGTGGTTCCGCGCGAGGATTGCCATCCCGTGCTCGATTGCGATCGCCGCCGTCGGCATGTTCTGGGCGATTCAGCGCATCATCTTCTACAGCATGCGCTGACGCTAGAACTTCTCGTTTTTTCGAATGTACCAGGCAAGATCGCATAAATGACCGGAGGCCATGCTGATGCTTCGATCCAATTCGGGCAACATTTCTTTGGCACGATCAAGCAACTCGAGTAGCCGATCGACGGATTCCGATCAGCATAGCCGCGCCGAGGCTGCCCCAGGTCGCAATCCGTTCCCCACCGATACGCAGAGCCTCTCCCGCCAAGGCCCGGGCGCCGCCCGAATGCTGCAGGATCGCGCCCAGAATGAGGCCGAGTGCAATTACGGGGCCTGTGCCGCCTAGCACGTCGGCAAAACCAGCTTGCATGGCGATGATCGAATCGTGCGGGCCCAGCCCCGCGAGGCATCCCAAAATGAAGGCCCCGCAGACTAATGCGAGGAAAGGGTGCATCCCGACTTTGACGATCAGCCAAATCGAAAGCCCAATGCCAGCAACCGCCGCTCCCAAAATCTGCAGTTCTGTCATCAGCGCATCAAATCGTTTGCCATGATGGCTCGCAACTAATTCGCGAATCTTGAGCTTGCGCACCGTCCGTGTTGCACAATGATGAGGCCCCGCGGCGCAGGTACCCAGATGCTGAAACCGGACCAAATGCAGGCAGCGAAATCGTTGCTTCGAATGATCGAATCGAATCCCTTGGACGTTTCGGCGTATTGCAAGCTCGCGAGCCTGTACGAATCGTCGGGCGAACATCAAAAGGCGAATCTGACTCTACGCAGAGCGTTGGAAATCGATCCATTCCATCAAGAGGCATGGCTTCGGTTAGGGATCCACCACATGAATCGAGGCGAGTGGCGCAGCGCCGCCGATGCCTTCGAGCGCTCGACCGTCATCTCGCCGATGGACGCCTCGAGCTGGATTGGGAATGGAATGGCTTCAATTGCCGCTCAAGACCTTCGCGCAGCCTGCAGAATGCGCGACACGCTCGTGGCGAAGTTCGCTGATCGCCCCGAGACGCATGTGATCGCCGGGCATATCGGCAAGATTCAAGGACATTTCGCCGCCGCCGCGGACTCTTATCGGCGCGCCCTCACGCTCGATCCCGCGCAAGCCGAAGCGTGTACAATCTGGTCGACTTGGATCCCCCGCCGCCGACGGATCCGCTCACCGAACGACTCGAATCGCTGTTGCGCAAACCGTCGCTTCCAGACCGGGAATCCGCCATGGGGGGCTTTGCGCTGGCGCGTATCTACGAGAAGGCCGGCCGTGTGGACCAGGCCTTTGCCCTGTACCGCGGCGCCAATGCGGCTGCGGCGGCGATGATGCAAGGCTCGGCGAATGCCTACGTTGCGCGGTATGCCGAGGACGAAGCGCCAAGCGTCGGCGGAACCGACTGGGTCCAGGTCGTCGTGTTCTATCACGTATTAGACTGTGGTGGGTTTGGGTCCTCGCGTGCTATTCCAGCCGGCGCGCTTTGCATCCACCCAGCGGCGATGCACGTCAATATAGACTTGCCCATAAATCTCGCTGATCTTGTCTGCGCTCGGAAATCCGGCAACGAACTCCCGTGCGAAGTCTCCCACGGCGAGCTCCGCAGTGCGTGCGAGATGATCGAGCAGGTATCGCGGATCCTCATCGCCGACCGAAATGCGGATGGTGCTGGGTGAGATGCCGGCATCGATCAGGGCCTGTTGGCCCAGTTCCGAATGACTGGTCAGAGCAGGACACAGCACGACCGTGTTGATCTGACCCAAGCTGACTTGGAGCCCGAATGCCGGCTCAAGGCTGTCAAACAGGCGTTTCAGGCGGTCTTTCGGTAGCTTGAGCGGATGAGCGGCGCTGCCTTCAAAATCGATTGTAAACAATGGAGCGGGCAGCCCCACCTTCATCAATTGCGCAGTGAGGCCGGAGTTGCGATTACCCTCGGCCGCCGCGCAATGCACGTTAATCATCGGGTTCAGCGCCAAACATCGCGCCAGCACGATGGTGTTGATGCACTTGGCGAGGAGTCGCAGTTCGGCGGTGCGCATGCCGCTCAGCACCTCGAAGGCTTTGTCCGAATCCAGGAAGGCGCCTTTGATGTAGTACACGTTCCAAAACAGGGTTTCATCCCACCGGTATTCGCGCTCGCGCCCGTCGTGGCCCGTTCCTCGGACGGTGGCGCCCTTGGGCAGGAACATTCTTTCGGCCCGACCGATGACGACGCCTGCCGTCGTATTGCCCGAGCCGCACAGATCCTTGGTATAGGAATGAATGACGAAGTCCGGCCGCTCGGTCTTCTCGGCGCGGCGCAGGGTTGGTTGCAGGTAGGGTGTGGCAATGGTCGCGTCACAGATGACGGTTAGGCCCTTGGCGTGAGCTATTCGGCAAATGCCCGGTACGTCGAGTACATATCCATGGGGATTACACGGCGATTCCAGGTAGATGAATACCTGACGCCCCTTGGCAATTCGCTCCTTGAACTTGTCTTCCACTTCACTGAGCCGTGCGGCGAAGGCGTCGGCATCTTCGCCGTCAAACCATTCGACCGCTGCGTTCAGATTGCTGCGCTTACCATACCAATCGTGCAAGAGCTGGTAGGTTCCACCGTAGACATTCCGACTGGCGAGCACGATGTCGTCATTGCCCAGTAGATTTGCCAGAGTCGCATCGATCGCGGCCATCCCCGAATTGAAGTTCCATGCGAAATATTCCGAAGCTTCCGGACCGGCCTCCAGATCGACTATGTGATTTGCCAGACAAATGGAGGTCGGATTCAAAAGACGTGAATAAATCTCATGCAGCAATTCCTTTCCTTGGAAAGCGTCTTCAACCCACTCCGTGCAGGCGTACACATAGGTCGCTGTCCGGGTAATCACGGGCGTCGCGCTGAAGAGGGCGGTTACATTGTCGAATAGCGGATACGGACCTTTTACGCCCGCCGTTCCCCTGTCGTCCATCAATGACTGGTAGGTTGCGCGCAGAGGGTTTTGAAGAGTGTCGAGAACCTTGGCCAGCTGAAAGCAGGCGAAGCGCTTGGCATTGAACCAGGCGATTCGATCGCTGCGGTCAAATTTCGATAGCTCGGCATTCGTTATTTGCCATACCTCGTGCGCGGCGCCGTTCGCCGCGCCCAGCGATCCGACTAGCTTCGCCAGCGCGATTCCGTGCGGGGAATCGGGCCGAATTCCAAAATGCTGTAGTTGCTCTCGAACGAGCGCCTCGGTGGTCAACGCAGCGCTGCTGTGACGGCGAGGGCTGAGTTGCATGGCATGGGCAAAATCGGCTTGGTCATTCATCGGACTCTCCCGCCGAACAGCAAAATCGCTAGGAGGCATATCCCATGGACGCCTCATGACTGCTAGTATTTGCCATAAATTCACACGAAACAGCCGAAAACGATCGTTAAAACAGGGGAATCGTGCATGCAATGGTGCGACCGGCTCAATATCGAAATCCTCCTTGCGCTACAGGCCAATGGCCGAGCAAGCATGGCCGAGATTGGAGAACGCATCGGCCTGTCGGCCTCGGCTGTTACACGCCGTGTCGACAGCCTCGAAGGCGATCAAATCATTCTCGGATACACCGCGGTGCTTGATCACAAAGCGATTGGTCTGAAGGTAAACGCCTTCGTTACGGTGACGCTGGTGCGGCAAAGCCAGGAAGTGATCGATGCGTTTGAACAGGCGGTGGTCACTTTTCCCGAGGTTGTCGAGGTGCACCTGATGGCGGGCTCAACCGACTATTTGTTGCGTGTCACCGTGCCCGATCTTGAGGCTTACGAGGTATTCCTGAAGCAACGGCTGACGCGTTTGCGTGGCATCGCACATGTCCAGAGTTCGTTCTCTCTGTCGAGCCTGAAGGCTGTGAGAACCGTGTCGTTGGCTCATCTGTCGCCGGACATAAATCAAGACGTCTGAATAATGGGATGTTTTCCCCCCGCCGTCGCGGGAACGTCAGGCCTGTTGGAGTGCTGGGTCCATGGGCTGAAAAGCACATCGTGCTGTTTGGCATCGGCGGCGACTACTTTTAGGAGCTTAACTGCTTCTTCTGTCAGTTCGATGCGCTGCCTCTTTGTCACCGGACTAAATTGCATGATTTCAAGAGAGGTTTTGTTTTTGTCGGCCACGATCTTCCAGGTGCCGCAGATGCGCCCGTCGGTCAGTACCGTTGGATGAAAGATTCCATTGTTCGTTGAGATGAGCCCGCGGTGCGCATCGTCCAGGAATCGTGTTCGATCCGCATGGGATAGGACAAGAGCGTCAAATCCGGGCACGTGACCGTGTGTGAGCACTGCGGTGGCGCGGTGAAGATCATCGCGTGCATTGAGGATCAGATCACCATTCGAAAAATACTGAAATGCGCTGCGGCGCATTTCAGTATCTTGCCGGTGACGATCGGGTCCTGAATGCACGCGATGATCTTGACGGCGCCGCCGCAGCGCTCACAGACGGTCACATCGATTTTAAAAACACGTGCCAGTCGTTGGGCCCACGTCATAGCGACGTGACGAGGGAGAGGTGCCTTCTCCCCCTCGCCCGCTGCTGGAGGTTGCCGCGCACCACGGCCGCGTTTCGCCGGCACGATCTGCGCGCGCAGCCGATGGTGGGGAGCAAAACAGCCGTGAAAGCGCGTCAGGTTGACGCGCGGGCTGGGGACCAAGGAGGCCAATCGCGCCAGGAAATCCAGCGGTTCGAAAATGACGTGGGTGGTGCCGTCGCGGTACGGGGTCTTGAGCGCGTAGCGGACGTTGCCCTGGGGCGTGAGCGAGAGCCGGCCGCCTGCGCCACCGGCTCTCCCGCCCGATCGCCGGTGAGGGGCGGGAGACTTTGCAACATAAACGCCTTGCGGCCTTTGTGCTGGGCAGAACGTGGCGATCGTCTCGGGCTTCGTGGGAATCTACAACACAGTCGCTCCCGACATCGGCGGTGGAAATATCACGGTCACCGTCTTCCGCCTCCGTAGAAAATGAGGTGGCCGAGCGCGTCGCGGCAAAACTGTGCGCGGGAGTGGATTGAATGTGGCCGGAAAAGGTAACAGGAAATCAAAGAATTACGTCCTTGGTCGACGTAACGAGAACGCACGTGCAGCCGGTTTCGCTCCATACACGATGATCGACGCTGTCGGCCTCGGCCCGGATGTAATCGCCGGGATAGAGCTTCTTGTCGTCGATCATCAGCTCGCCGTGAAGCAGATGCAGTTCTTCCACTCCGGCGTGGCGGTGAGACGGATAGCCGGCTCCCGGCGCGAGCCGTACCAACATACTGACGCGGTTTTTCTCCGTATCGGTAGCGAGCAGTTTGCAGGAGATGCCGGGCGCCGCTTCTTCCCATTCCGGTTTAGCCGGTAGTTGTGACGGTGGTAAGACCGGCTCCTTGCCCGTCTCGTCTGCGATTCGCTGCGCAAGGCGCCCCCACAGCGATACAGATGGCCGCAACACATCGGTCGGCCAGAAGACAAAGGAACCGATAATCGGACGAAGCGTCTCGATTTCCTGGCGGCAATCCGCACACGAGGAGATATGAGCTTCCACGACGGGAATTTCGCTCAAAGGGAGGGCCTGCAGGGCGTAGAGAAAGACCAAATCCAGGTGCTCTCGATCGTGTTGATCCGATTTCGAATTCATAGGTTCTTCAACGTCCCGGCCAGCGCCCGCTGGAGTTTGCCAAGTCCGGAACGGATCCTTGTCTTGACGGTCCCGAGGGGTTGATTCAACTTTGCCGCCACCTCGGGGTAAGTCAACTCGGAAAAAAATGCGGTTTCAATAGCCTCCCGTTCGTCCGCCGTGAGAACCTCCAGGGCATTTCGCAGAACCCAGTTCTGCTCTTCAACGCGGCAGGCCTGCTGCGGGTCATTTGCCGGAGCCGTTGTGAGTGGATTCTCCATATAAATGTTGACTCTTTTTATTCGATTTTCGAACCGCAATCGGTCAATTGCCCTGGAGCGTGCTTGGTTCAGTATCCAACCGATGACGGACCCACCTGCAGGATCGTAAGCCGACGCTCTTCGCCACACATTATGGAACACATCAAGCGTCAGTTCCTCAGCGGTTTCGCGATTGTTGGTTATGCGCCTTATCAATGTGAAAACGATTCGATGCGTCTGTTCGTAGAGTGCATGCAGCGCAAGCTGATCTCCTGCAGCGATGGATTGGACGAGCCCGACCCAGTCCTTCTCGGATACGCGAACCTTAGCCTCACCGGCATAGAGTACATCACCGAGGGTTCTCGGCTCAGATTCACCCTGGGGCTGGTTTGCACCCACGACGCACCCCCGACGGAAATCGTGCGTGATCGAATAAGGTGCCGTCAAGATACGCGCGGTTGACGAACGGATCTAGACCCGCTCAATAAGCGTCAAAACTGTCCCTCCGGATTTGTGAAATGGAAAGGGAATCCTGATTGGTAGCCGATTTCAGAAATTAACGAAAATTATCCGGAATTCGCATCCAGGATTCAACCATTGACGTTATTCAAACTGATGCGGCGCCTCATCGATGAGGACTTAGTCCCAATGGAGGAGAACGTGAAGAAGATTGTATTTACGTTCGCGCTGGTCGCGACGATGTGGCTCTGCAGTGCAACATCAATATCAGCCTGGGAAGGCAGCTTTCACTTCCGAACAATCAGTTTCGCGGGCGACACGTTCACCCAACTGCTCGGCATCAACGATTCTGAAATGATCGCCGGCTACCATGGCGCCGCAGTCAACCAAGGGTTCGTCTTGACCCTGCCAAACAATTTCAGTGCTGAGAATTTTCCCAATTCCTCGCAGACGCAGGTGATTGGAATAAACGTGGCTATCCACCATCACATTCACTCCGAATCTTCCGTTCCGAAGGAAGCCAGAAAGGGGTTAGCACATGAAAGAAAGAAGACGTTGGATCGCCGTTCTTATCCTGTCCACAGCCGCTATTGTCGCGCTCATGGCCTGGACCGCACCGATTTTGGTGCAAGCTAGAGCACAGGAAGCCGACAACGACCAGCCTCCACGGGTCTACAACCCGTACCCGCCAGGCATCCTCCCGGCCAATTTGAGTTCCGAGATAGCTCGGGTTTTACGAGAGGTGGATCTCATCGAAAGCCGAGCGCTTGCACGGTGGCACGCCTTAACGCCCCCAATTCTGAGAGGACAGCCGCCAGTCCTCCAGAATACCGGAACTGAGGCACTAGAAACACTCGGCGAACTTATGCTTTACGATAAGAATATCTCGCCCAACAGAAACCAGGCGTGCGCGTCTTGCCACCTGCCATACGCCGGCTTCAGTGGACCGATCCCCTCGGTCAACCTGACAATGGTCGCGTTTCCAGGAACCGTTCACTTTCGGGCCGGCAAGCGGACAGCGCAGCGACACCCGTATGCACCATTCTTCCCTGTACTCCAATACAACCAAGTACAGGGGCTGTTCTTTGGTGGAAACTTTTGGGATTCACGCGCGACCGGATACAAGCTAAGGATTCCCGACGGCGAACAGGCGCAGGGTCCTCCCGTCGATACTCAAGAAATGGGCCTCCCGGACACTGCCTGCATCGCATTCCGGCTTTCGCAGGCTGTGTACAGACCTCTGTTTGAGGAGGTGTGGGGTGAGGGCTCTTTCGATATCAAGTTTCCACACGAGACTGAGCGGATCTGCGCAACCCCTGGAGGGGCCGCTGTGTTCGACAGGAGCACCACCCCGGTTCCGCTAAGTCCGGAAGATCGAACCCGCGCAAACACGGTTTATGACCACTGGGCGCAGTCCATCGACTCCTACGAGCAGTCCGTGCAGGTTAGCGCTTTCTCATCGAAATTCGACGCCTTCCTGCATGGCAACTACACGATGACTTCAGACGAGATGGCGGGTTTCCAGCTGTTCAACGGCAAGGGCAACTGCAATTCATGCCACGTCGACGGCAGAGGAACCACGCTGACCTCAGGACAGACCGACACCAGCACGGCCGCCCTTGTGAACCCTCTGTTCACCTGCTTCGGCTCGGCCAATGAGGGTGTGCCTATGAATCCCAGGAATGCTTTTTATTATCAGACCAAGCCGGACCCCTACGGGTTCATTCCCAATCCTTATGGCTTCGGCTATAGAGATTTGGGATTAGGAACTTTCCTCAGAAGTGGCTTCGGTTCCGGCACTAACCCAAACGAGACGTGGATACAATTTGCACCAACTGTCGACGGCCAAGTGCAGGTGTCTTCGGCGCGCGATGCGGCCATGACACCGCCGCAGTGTCCTACCACCGAGGCGCCCGGGCCTTACTTCCAAAAGGGGTTCTTTCACAATGGCTATATGAAGAGCCTGAAGCAACTCGTCCACTTCTACAATACGCGCGACCTGTACGCTTACCCGGTGACGTCAGGGCACTGCCCGGCAGGCACAACCGAAAAAGTAGACTGCTGGCCTATGCCCGAGGTCAAGAACAATATCGACATGACGACCGGTAATCTCGGCTTGACGGATCAGGAGGAGAACCAGATCGTTGTCTTTCTGCAAGCACTCACGGATGGTTTCACCAGACCTTACCCCAACATCGATACGTTTACGGGTGCTTGCATGTCGGGTGGTTCGGCTGCGACCCAAGGTAACGAGTTCTTGATCCCGACTCCGCCTCTACCGCCCTGCGCATCGGCTGTCTGTGGCGTGGCTCCTGTCCCGAGCCCGCCCATTCCGTAGCGCAGAATGCTAAGCGGCGGGAATGCCAAGGCCAATGCGTCTCTTCTCTGGCTCGGGCGTCTCGCAAAAGTTCCGATGCGAGCGGACGAGCCGGAGAGAATTATCGCAGATGGCGGTCAACCCCAGTTGCATACTTCTGGTGAGCTGTTCGTAGAGTATTTCTTTGAGGTGCTAACATGAACAGAGTGCTTCCGATACTGGCGGTCTTGGTTTTGAGCCGCAGCCTGCTCGCTCAGGAAAGCCCAACAACTCCGAAAGCCGGCCGGGTAAATATCATCCAAGGGCCAAGGCTCGAGTTGGCGAAGGAGCATCTGACGATTATCACCTGGACAATGAACAATCCCGGTGGCTCCCCCGTCCATTACGGAATCGTCCACTACGGTACAGATCCAAATAGCCTGAGCGAGAGCGCCAAGTCTCCGATCAGGTTGAACCCGGATCACTCATCGATTGTTTTCCGCGTACGCCTTGATCACCTCAAGTCGCGGACGACCTACTATTACATGGTTGACTCGATGGACGCCCACGGCACGAGCGACGGGGTCGCCAGCCCAGTAAACAGCTTGACCACGCGTTAGTCGGATCAGCGGTGCACATTACACATGTCCTATGAACGGTATTCGTCAAATTGCCAGCCTGATCTAGGAAACTATTTGATTTCAATCGCAAGGGTACATCCGCGTTCTCGAACCGCATCGGCCAAAAGGTGGCGGCGGATGTAGATTTTGAGTGAATCGCGCATGTCCTCATCGTAAAGGACTAGATCTGTCGCGCGCTTCTGATCAACGCGCCCCGGACCGACTGTTTCCGGAATCGCGCGAGCCGCTGAGCGAGTCCCTTCGCTGGATCAGCGGACGTACGGGATTGTGGGGAAACACCACCGATACGCGGCACCCGCGGCCCGGGGCAGTATCAACCGTCATCTCGCCGGCTGCAGCGCGCACCCGGTCCGCCACGCTCCACAGACCGAATCCCTCCGACCGTGGCTCGAACAAACTGAGCTGCCACTCAAATCCCACGCCGCGATCTTCCACGACGACGCATAGTTCATTCGGCGTCTGTGTGACCTTGACGAGTGCCGATTGCACGCCGGAATGTTTGACGACATTGCGGAGCAGTTCTCGAATGAGCTTGAACACGAGCACTCGAAGCTCGAGATTGTATGCCGCCGCATCCGCGGCAACCTCTAGCTCGACCTGCAAATTATCTTTTCCGCGCATGTAGATGCTGAGCCACTTGAGTGCGGGCTCCAATCCAAGTTCGTAAAGCCCCGGGGGACTCAAGTCCGCGATGACCCGTTGGGTGATCGACTGCACCTCGCGCACGGTATGGGTCGCCTCGGCGAGCAGAAGGCGTACCTCGGGCGGCGAGCGTGAGACGGCGGCGTCCAAGGTCATTGCAAGACCGACCAGTTGCTGACCTATGCCATCGTGCAGATCCACTGCGGTCGCTCGCCGGGCGCGCTCTTCCGCGCCGACCAATTGCCGCGCATACAGCTGCACTCGATCCTGCTTTTCGCGAAGACGGTGGTTGAGCTCAACGAGCTCGGTGATATCGCGCGCCACGCACCAGACGCGCACCAGCTTCCCCTGCTCGATCACGCCGCGGAACCCGGTGATATAGGTGAACTGCCGGGAATCGTTCGACAGCGTAAATTGCAGGCCGTCCACCGAGTAGCCCTGATGCGCAGCCTTCCCGATATGCTCGAGATAGATCGCCGACCATGGCACGTCGGCGCGCCACAGACGCGCGTCGGCGTCGGGCAGCCCGAACAGCCGATTGAACCGGAGATAGACCAGATTGCATTCGGCGACATAGGCATGCTCACGCAGCCACGCGATTTGCGCATCCAGCGCAAGGTCGGGAGCCATCGGAACGTCCAGTTCGATTCGCCATACGGCTTCGGAACTCTGCTCGATGAAATTGTGGTACCGCTCGCCGCTGGTGCGCAACAGCTGCACCGTGTTCCGCATCTCGAGAAGCACGATACTGAGCATGAAATTAATCACGACCAGAGTCGCCAGGTACAATTGCACGGCGCCCACCCGCACGAAGGGACTCGGATCGCCTGCGAAGGGGCCCAGCCCGCGGCTTGCGAAGTACGACGCCATCAGCGCGGCCGCGGCCGCCAACGCCGTACACCAGCGCGGCGGCAGGCGGAATGCCGCAACGATCACCAGCGCCAGCAATATGAACGGCAGATCGAGGATGGTAATGACGCTGCCGGGCGGCGCCGAAAAGGCCCAACCCGTCATGCCGAGCAACGCGCACCCGATCAGCACCAATTCACCCGCGGGCGCCGACGGAGCCGAATGTTCGGGCGCATGCCAGCGAACGGCCCAGCTCATCACCACCGGTGCGATGCATAAGGATCCCAGCCAGTTCCCCGCCCACCACAGCTGCCATTCGCGAAAGTAGCGGGCGGCGCTCAGCGGCTCCGCGGCACCAAGCGCGCCGATGACCGCGCTTGCCGCGGCGCCGATCGCAACCGCTGCAAAGAACTGCAAAACATGCCGAATCCGGGGAATTTCCGGAGTCGCCATGAGTCGGGCGGCAATGAGCGCGCCTACGATGCCGTCGACCGAGTTCGCGAGGATGAATGGCCCGTGCGTGCGCCAGGCGAAATGATCGACCCGCGCGACATCGATCGCAAACTCCATGGCCATTTGCGTGCCCACGATCCAGACCCAATTGCGCCGCGGAGAAAACCAGAGCGCCATGAACAGCAAACCGGCGGCCGGCCAGATGATCGTCAGTTGCTGGGAATTCTCGCGGAGAAACAAGCCGAGGATCATCAGTGTGGCATAGATCACACCGAAGACGCCGAGCGAGGCGGCCCGGCGCGCAAATCCGAGGCGCATGAAGTCCCAGACGAGCGAGGACTTGCGGTCTCCACTTTGCACCGCCGGCATCGTCACATCCGAGACCTCCCTGCCCTACGAACCATCGAATGTGCCCAGTGCAGTGTAAAATTCAGACAGAAGTGCACGGCGGGTGTTTGTCCACGCCCGCTATAGCCGGCGAATTATCCATCGAATAATTGTGCGCCTATTTCCTGCTAAATTACAAAGAACGCCTTCTCACAAAGCGCGCGACGCATGGTGCTGCAAACATTCGACTCTGTAGATTGCGAGTCCCGGCTGAGGATCGGGCTGGGAACCCTCATTGCGATCAGCGCAGAGGCTGACGCGGCGCTGATCACCTCTTCGGGGATGGACGCGGCATTCGAGGCCATCGCTCAGGTGGAAAGCCTCATGCATCCCACACGGGCCGGTAGCGATTTGCTCGCCATTCGTCAAGGAACGCTCGGGCAGCCGTTGGCCGTTCACCCCTGGACCTGGGAAGTGCTCGCATTGTCGCGGCGCCTGAATCAGGCATCGAAGGGAACGTTCGATCCCTGTTTATCCAGCGCCGCGGGACGATTTGCGGATCTAGAGTTCGCGGCACCGCAATCCGTGATCCCGCATAGGCCGCTGCACATCGATCTCGGCGGCATCGCAAAGGGGTATGCGGTCGACCGCGCGCTCGCGGCGCTCCGCGCGGCCGGCTGCCGCGGCGGTCTCGTCAACGCGGGGGGCGACTTGGCGGTGTTCGGCAACCGCACCCACGCCATCGTTATCAGAGATCAGAGCGATGGCGACAGCGTCATTGAGCTCACGAATGCCGCTCTTGCCACCAGCGATGTTTGCAGCGCAGCACGACCCGCCGAGCACCGCGGCTACTACCACGGCGTCACTCGCCGGGAGATCAGAGCCGGCAAAATCAGTGTCAGCGCCGCGAGCGCCGCCATCGCCGATGCCCTGACCAAGTGCCTGCTGGCGAACCCCGGCGAAAGGCACGCGGCGTTGCTCGAGAGTTTCGGCGCACGGCTGGTAACATTAGAGCTCAATCCATGACCGACCAAAGCACAACGCGCACATTCGGCCCCACTCGGCGCCGCGTCGCGGCCATTGGCCAGGGATCTTGGAAAATCGAGGAATCGGCGGCGGACTCCGCCGTCCTGAGCCTGCGCCGCGGCCTCGATCTTGGGCTGACTCACATCGATACCGCCGAAATGTACGGCTCGGGGGCCGCGGAAATCATCATCGCCAAGGCGATCGCTGGTCGGCGCGACGAGGTCTTCCTGGTCTCCAAGGTGCTGCCCACCAATGCCTCGACACGGGGCACGCTCGCGGCGTGCGAGAAATCGCTGGCACGCCTGCGAACCGATCGGCTGGATTGCTACCTGCTTCACTGGCGCGGCGCGTATCGACTGGAGGAAACGATTGCCGCCTTCGACACGCTGGTGCGCGACGGCAAGATCCTGTCCTGGGGCGTGAGTAATTTCGACGTCGCCGACCTCGAGGAAGTGGTGGCGATTGCCGGCGCAGGGCATCCGGCGTGCAACCAGGTGCTGTATCACCTGCAGGAACGCGCGATCGAACATGCCGTGCTGCCCTGGTGCCAACGACACGGCACTGCGGTGGTGGCGTACACGCCTTTCGGTCAATCGAGAACCGCGTTCGATGCGCGAACGGCGCAAGGCAAGGTGCTTGCGGAGATAGCCGACGCGCACCAGGCAACCGCCCGACAGGTCGCGCTGCGATTCCTGTTGCGCCACCCGGCGGTATTCGTCATTCCCAAGGCGTCCAGCATGGCTCACGTGAGCGAGAACGCCGGCGCCGCGGCCCTCGAACTCAACGCCGACGAGTTGGCCAGAATCGACGCAGCTTTTCCGCGCGGAAAGCCTCGGCGCGGACTGCCGATGATTTAGGCCGGCATGCGCAATATGTGCGGACCTACGGCGCCGATGGTCGACGTACCCGTCAACGCCAAGGTCACTCGCAGCTCGTTGCGCATGATGTCGATGGCCTTGGTCACGCCCGCCTCCCCGGCGGCCGCCAACGCGTAAAGAAACGATCTACCGATCAATGTGCCGCGCGCGCCCAGCGCCAGTGCCTTCGCAATGTCCTGGCCCGAGCGAATGCCGCCGTCGAAAAGCACCTCGCAGCGGCCGTCGATCGCCGCAACGATCTCCGGCAGCACCGAAATCGAAGAAGGTGCCCCGTCGAGTTGCCGTCCGCCGTGATTCGATACGACGATGGCGTCCGCGCCGGTCGCGAGACCAAGGCGGGCATCCTCGGCATCGAGCACCCCCTTGAGTATCAGCTTCCCGGGCCAGCGGCTTCTGACCCATTCCACGTCGCGCCAATTCGCGGATGGATCGAACTGAGTCGCCGTCCACTCCGCAAGCGTACGGATGGCGCTCGAACCACCGATTCGCCCGGCTAAATTGCCGAATGTGCGCCGTTTCCCGAACAGCACCTTGAGCGCCCAAGACGGCTTCGTGGCCACATCCAAGGCATTGCGCAGCGTGAGCCGCGGCGGGATCGTGAGGCCGTTGCGGGGATCGCGGCGCCGTTCGCCCAACACCTGCAGATCGAGCGTGAGCATGAGCGCGGAACATTGCGCGGCAGCCGCCCGATCGATGAGCTCCTGATTGAAGCCGCGATCTTTCATG
>WNFI01437957.1_pt1 | contig 31124 bp, 32 predicted proteins | sample 5400471 | NCBI WGS metagenome assembly WNFI01 (sample SAMN13153348, study PRJNA577476) | soil metagenome | isolation source: 100 cm saprolite on Douglas fir-dominated hillslope | place: USA:California | collected 2013-09-17
CTCCCTATCCCCTTTGTATTCATATTCTTGCGCACTCTTTTGCATAACGGACAACGCACAACTCCTTTGGAATCAAACTGTTCCACACTCTTTCCGTCGTGACGGGGGGTGTACCCCCTCTTGTTTCATCCAAGATCTCCGTTCTCTGATTACTGATCGCTTCCATTACAATCTCTCCGTGTCATCAACTGCTCCCGCAAACCGTCGCGAACTCCTTGCCTGCGCCACCGATTCCGGCACGCGTCTTGACCGCTTCGTTGCGGCGCACTGCCCCGAACTCAGCCGAACCCGCGTGCAGGAACTTATCGATTCCGGCAACGTGCTCATCGATGGGAGCGCCGCGAAGAAGGGTGCAGCAAAACTTCGCGGCGGCGAAAAGATCACTGTCGAAGTCACGGAGCGCCCCGCTATCGTCGCTGCGGCGGAAGCGATTCCGCTCGATGTGCTTTACGAGGACGACGACGTCATCGCCATCAACAAGGCTGCGGGCATGACCGTTCATGCGGGCGCAGGAAACGTTTCCGGCACGCTCGTCAACGCGCTTCTTGGGCGCGGGCAATCGCTTTCGCAGTCCGGCGATCCGCTGCGGCCTGGAATCGTTCATCGGCTGGACAAGGAAACTTCGGGCGTGATCCTGGTCGCCAAGAACGACGCGGCTCACGCGAAGCTGGGCGAAGCCTTTCGCCAGCGGGCCATCAAAAAAACGTATATCGCGCTGGTGCAGGGCGTTCTGGGAGAGAAGAGCGGGCGAATCGAACTGGCGATTGGGCGCGATCCGATTCATCGCACGCGCATGACGACGCAGCGCAAATCCTGGCACGGCGAAGCCATCGCAAATCCGCGCGAGGCCCGGACGGATTGGAAGGCTCTCGCCAAGATCGACAGCACGACACTGGTGGAGGTCCAGCTCCACACCGGGCGCACCCACCAGATTCGAGTGCACTTCTCTGCGCTGAAGCATCCGGTGGTGGGCGATACGCTCTACGGCGCAGCTTCGGAATTGCGCATAGGAAAACTCTCGCTGCCGCCGCTGGGACGAAATTTTCTGCACGCCGCAAAGCTCGGCTTTGCGCAGCCCCGGAGCGGTGCATGGATCGAAGTTCGCGCTGTGTTGCCGGGTGAATTGCGCGACTATTTGCAGAAACTTTGTGACGCCGCGGGAGAACCGCAGAGCCGAATTGACGCTGCGCTGGCGGGGTACCTATAATCGATGCAAATGCGACGGACAATCACTTCGATCTGTTTGGTATTGGCGCTGTTGCTCCTTCCGCTGACCGACCGCGCGCAGCAATCTTCACCGGGCAAGCCTCTAGCGTCCTCACCGGTCACCAAGCTTCAGGCGTCCTCACCGGACGCGAAGCCTCAGTCGCCCGCGCCCGCACAGTCCGCCGTGCCGAATCAGGATCCTGCCCAGCCGAGCAATCAAACGATCAAGACGGTCGTCAACCTCGTTGACGTGCTCTTCACCGTGCTCAACCGCCGCAACAAACTCGTCCCCGAACTGGAAAAAGGCGACTTCAAGATTTGGGACGACAAGGCGCCGCAGGAAATCCGTTATTTCAGCAGGCAGACCGATCTGCCTCTGCGCATCGGCATGCTGCTGGACACGTCCAACAGCATTCGCGACCGCATCAAGTTCGAGCAGGACGCTTCGATCAATTTCCTGTTCAGCGTGCTGCGCCACAATAAAGATGAAGCTTTTGTGATGACCTTCGACGACGAGCCGCAAATCCTCCAGGGCTTCACCGGCGACGCGGGAGCGCTGCGCGACCAGATCACCAAGACGCGCGCGGGCGGCGGCACCGCAATTTACGACGCAATTTATGAAGCGTGCGTGAAAGAGCTGAGCCATCCGCCGCGCCCGCCGGGCGATCAGCCGGACGTGGTGCGCCGCGTCATGATTCTCATCAGCGATGGCGAGGACAATTTATCGACGCACACGCGCTCGGATGCCATCGAAATGGCGCAGCGCACCAGCGTGGTCATCTACACGATCAGCACCAGCACGCAGTGGGTTTCCCTCTCACAGACCGATCCGAATAAGACAAGCGACCGCAAATATCATCTGACGGACGGTGACAAAATTCTCCAGGAACTTGCCGAGGAAACCGGCGGCCGCGCGTTTTTTCCTTATCACGTGGACGATCTCGATCAATCGTTCCAGGACATCGGCGACGAACTTCGCAACCAGTATTCCATCGCCTATCTGCCGACCAACTACGTCCTCGACGGCCGCTACCACAAAATCCGCATCGAGGTGGCCGAACATAAGGGCTACCAGGTGCGCGCGCGCCGCGGCTATTTCGCCCGCGCCAACGCGAATGTTCCCACGACGCCAAACCCCGGCGGCGCTCCTCAGTAATCCATTTTTGAAAAAAATGTTTCCGCGCCGCGCGATTCGCTTTGCAGTTTTGAGAAAAGTTTTTCGTGCGGCCCGATTCAAACTTCAGTTTAGTATTTTTAACGGGAAATACTTCGCAGCAGGACCACGTCGGAATCCGCGTGGCCGCGCCCGACGCCGAGCCGCGTCCCGTCCTTTGAATACCCATATCCCGAAATCCTCTCCGAAGTGAAATGCGTGAGCTGGCGCCGCGCCGATCCGTCCAGCGGCTGCACCCAAAGATTGTCCACGCCTCTTTCTCGCACAGAGTACGAGATTGCTTTTCCGGAAGGTAAGAACGCGATGTCGGCCAGCCCGCGCGGATCGAATTCGAACGCCGATTTTTTTCCATCCTCGAGAGAATACAAGACGAGAATGGACGTGTGATCCGATTCGCGCGCTTCGAACGTCGCGACGGTTTTGCCGTCGGGAGAGAGGTCGTAGGGTACGGCGGGAGACTTGATGATAGTTTCGGGCGAACCGCCGTCGATGGGAATACGCTTCAGGAATTGGTTTTCGGCGACGTCGACGTAGTACAACCACTTGCCGTCATTCGAACAGGCCGGCAATATTTCGTTGACGCCGAAGGTGAGGCGTTTCAGGTTTGTGCCGTTCGAATCGACGCGCCAAAAATTGGCTTCGGTGCCCCCTGAGCGGCCGAGCGTTCGAAAGACAACGTAGCGTCCCAGTCCGCAGGAGACGACCTGATTCATCGGAAATTTCGGTTCGGAGAAGACGACGCGGTTACCGCCGGCTGGATTCACCAGGCGGATGTCGGGACCCTGAATGACGAGAAGCTGCGAGTCGGGGGTCCAGTCCATACTCCAAAAGGGCAGGTTCGAGGGTAATTTCACGGGGGTGAAGTTATCGAGCGATCCCGCGGGCGCAATCTCGATCTGGTCTTTTGCCTGGCTCTGGTTTGCGGCGATGGTTTGGCCGTCCGCGGCGAGGCTGGGATGAAAATAGTCGTTAGTATCGGTGGTCAAGAGATGGAAGGCGCCGTCGGGGAAGGAAACAATTCCAATTTGCCTGCGCAGAAATCCAGTTTCCGTCGTGGAGGCGGAGACGAGCAGGCCGGTCATGTCCGGAAGCCAAGAGGGCTCGAAATAGATGCGGTCTTTGGCGATGGCCGCCTGCTTCATGGCGCCGCTGGCGACGTCCACGACGAGGAAACCGCCGAGATCCTGGGGCGTGGGCTGGACGATGGGAATCACGATGGTCTTGCCATCGGGGGACCAGGCAAGCGTCAGGCTATCGGTGAGAACTTCCTTTTGATGGAAGAGATCGCGTTCGAAAGTGCCATCGCGCCGGGCGATCTTGAGGTCGGTTGCGGCGGAATCGCCATGGCGGTGCAAGTAGGCGAAGCGCTGGCCGTCGGGAGAAAAGGCGATGGGACTGTCCACGTCCTTAATGAGCAGGCGCGGGGATCCCCCGAGCATGGGAGCGTCGTAGAGGGAAGCAATGGCTTGCTCGGAATCCTCGCGGCGGACGAAGTAGATGTAATTGCCATCGGGAGAAAAGGTGAGGCCGCCGTAGCGCGTGGCAGCGGGCGTGACGACCTGCGTGTTGCTTCCAGTGGGAATATGGCGGAGCCAGAGGGACTGCAGGCCATTTTCGTCAACGACGTGGAGCAGGTATTTTCCGTCGGGGGAAATTCTGGCGAGAGAGACGTGACCGCTGTTGGTGAGATTTTCAACCGACATTCTTTCGACGGGCAAATCCTTTTTGTGGGGCAGGAGGGAGTAGACGCCGAATGCGGCGGCGACGAGCAGGAGAAGAACAGCTCCAAGCACGAGGCCCGTGCCGAACTTGTTCTTGCCGGCGGCGGCGATCAGGATGGAACTGCTCGAGGGCGGACGCGGCGGCTCTGCGGGCGGGGTGGCGGACTTGGACAATTGCGACGGGATGCGACCCGAAGAAGAGGTGACGGGCGTCGTTTTCCCGGAATCCAGTTCGCGCTGCAGGCGTTTGAGGTCGGCGCGCAGTTCGGCGGCGACCTGGTAGCGGACGTCGCGATCTTTTTCGAGGGCTTTGTTGAGGATGCGCTCGAGCTCGGCGGGGACGTCGGGATTCAGGGTGACGGGAGCTACTGGTGCGTTGTGCAGGATGTTGTCGAAGACGACGGCGCTGGTGTTGCCGGGGAAGGGGAGCTTGCCGGTGGTCAATTGGTAGAGGACGCCACCGAGCGAGAAGAGGTCGCTGCGAGCATCGAGTTCCTCGCCACGCGCCTGTTCGGGAGACATGTAGGAGATGGTGCCGACGGCGGTGCCGGGACTGGTGAGGAGCAGAGTTTCGGGATCGCCAAGAGTTTCGCCGCGGAAATTTGCGTGGTGTTCGGGGAGGAGCTTGGCTAGGCCAAAATCGAGAATTTTGACGGTGGTGCGATCGGTGACGAAAATGTTGGCGGGCTTGATGTCGCGGTGGATGATGCCTTTTTTGTGGGCAGCGTCGAGGCGTCGGCGAGCTGGATGCCGATGTCGATGGTGCGCGGAACGGGAAGGGAACCGAGGGGGATCAGTTTGTCTAGGGTCTGGCCTTCGAGCAGTTCCATGGCGATGAAGGTTCGACCATCGTGTTCTTCGATGGCGTGAATGATGCAAATGCCGGGATGATTGAGGGCGGAGGCGGCGCGGGCTTCGCGGAGAAAGCGTTCGAGAGACTGCGGATTGCGGTGGGTGTCTTCGGGGAGAAATTTGAGGGCGACGCGGCGGCCGAGCTTGGTGTCTTCGGCTTCGTAGACGATGCCCATGCCGCCTTTGCCGAGCTGGCGTAGGATGCGGTAGTGGGCGATGGATTCGTTGAGCATGGTGCGGAGCGAAACGAGGATGGTAGACGGTCGGGGGATTGCGGTCAATTGGTTCGGGGAAAAAGGTAGGGATCAGAGATCAGAAATCAGTAATCAGAAAAGACGGCAGCAGATGGGTGCTGGGCGCGATTTTGGCTGATTCGATGATACATTGAGGCGTGAAGCGGTTGGCTGGGGATGGTCATCTGTAGAACATGCGATACCTGGTGCGAGCGCGGGTGAAAGCTGGTTGCCGACGGACGCTGGCGGAGGCGATTGAGCGCGGGACATTGGGCGCAGGCTCGGTTGCCGGGGGCGAGTACCTGCGCAATATGAACGAGGCGAGGGTTTGGTGACAAGAACGGCTCCGAGCCGTGGGCCTGTGGAGAGTGCGATTGCACGGCGCGGCTCGAAGAAAAGCTGAAGAATGCAGGCAAGCCGTTTCTCGACCTCCCGCGCAGTTCTTCTAGCGATCCCAGCGCATAGGCCAAGCGACGCGGGAGACCGTGCGAAGAGTGTCCAAGCCTTTGCAAAACGCAAAACCGCAAAGGGCAGGCCCCTCCGATCTTCCTCGCTGAGTTAGGGTGCGCCGCGCGCCTAAAATCGCACGCGAACAGGTGGGTCACCCGGTCGCCAATGTTCACGGCCCTACTGAGGCTTCACTGGCGGCCAATTTTGTGCTGTACTTGTGCCATTCAACGGTTTTAGCAGAATCGAATCTGGTTGAAATCGCAACTGAATCTGCGGTCTTCCGAATAGGTGGCGCTCCACGGCAGTAGCCATTACGTGAAAAGGCAGGCCCACAACTTTCTTAGGTTGGTTGATCTCCAGCTGCACGGGCAACGCGAGCTGAGCGTTGTCCGGAGGCTGAAAAGACGCCGAACAATGGGACGGTGTGAAATAGACGGAGGATCCTGGTTTGCCAACTTTGTCTACATGCGCCTGCAATTCGCAAGAAGTGGGCAGCAGCTGTTCGTTAAGCCATTGTAGAAGTACCGAGCCTGTCTCCTTTTCTGCTACCGTAATGGATGTCGTCGCCTGATAGTTGGCTAATTGTTGGTTAACTGCTTGTGTCAGCGTATCAATATAAATAAGCCTGGTTTTTAGCGACTCGACCTCTTTCCAATATTGTCCCGTTTGCGCGGCAAATTCTTCGACCGGTTTTGGCACACCAAGGACGACCACGGGAACCGGCTCCATCATTTTGAGGGGTGGTAAAGGAACGAGAACCGGAAGCCCGTTTTCAGCAGTTTTTGTTCTGGAGTCGGTGCCCTTGCCCTCGCCAGCGTCTGTATAGATAACGCTAGGCACAACATTCATCTTTACCGGACCAGTGGGAGTAAACTTCAAGTCGATCGGATCGGGTGGCTCAACACGAATGGAAACGGTTTGCGGGTCTCCCTGTACGTCCAGCCTTACTGGGATCCTTGCTTCCATCGCCATCGGTTTGAAGGGAATCTCCACTGTAAATTTATCAGTCACGACTTTAGGCAAGACTTGGAGAGCGATATTGTAGGAGGCCACCACGGAAGCGCCGGAAACGACCAGCGCGGCCGCAGTCCTTGTGATCGGATGATGCTTGTCAAACATTTTCTCGAAAAAGGCCTTTAACCGGTCCTTCCACGACGTAAAATCCTCTTCAAAGAGGTCTCCCCATTTCTTGTCTTGTTCAATTTCTTCCAGAAGAAGGGTAGAGAAACGCCGGTCTTCGGCCAAGAGGCCAAAGATCCCGGTCGCCAGTGCCGTTTCGATTCCTGCATCCTTCTCGATAGCCGTTTTCAAATGTGTCAGCACTTCGGAAGCTCGCTGTTTCTCGAGGTTGAGTTCGCGGGCGGCCGAAGCGATCACGATCGACAGTAATATCCCTTCAATTGTTTTCGATTCCCGAACTCTCCTCAGGACCCTGGATCGTATCGGCCGACTGGAGGAATCGGCTGCGGTGTTCGCGGCTGCGTTGAATTCGATGGAGTTTTCCAAGAGTCTCTGGAAGAACGGGCGAATGTCCCTTGGCAGGTGAAATTGTGGGTCAACCGAAAGCGGACGAGTAATATCCATAGAGCACCTTTTCTAGCAGACAAGGAGTATGGAAGAGGTTGGCGTATTAAAACTCACTATAAGTGCATTGTCAATACATGGCTGAGAGGACTGGGCATCGTATTGACGACGTGGGGATGCTCTGAGGAGCTTAGATGTTCTCCTTGCATCTAATGAAACCTGGGCCTGTCCACCCGCGTGCACCGCGCGACTCGAAGAAAAGCTGAAGAACACAGGCAAGCCCTTCCTTGCAATCCTGTGAAGTTCTTTTGACGATCCCACGCGATAAAAGATGAGAGGCGTGACGGCAAGTGTTATTCCCGTCGCAGGATCAATAGCGGATGGTCATTGAGAGCAAACTCGGAAATGCGAATCGCGCTGGCGCTGATTAGCCGAGAAGCGACACTCGCCGGATAATCACAATTCTCCAAGATGATGACTTTTGGAGGGCGTCCGAGTGTATTCGCGCGATGGAGGAGATGTCGTCACCTCCACAGACAGACTTGAGCTGAATCCGAGGGGGAAGAAAGATTCTTCCCATTCGCAGACCGACTAGCCGCAGAAGCGACGAGTCGGCCTGCTCGGTTCCGTCCCGTCCCGTAAAATCATCCGGGATGCCCAAGACGCAAATGGCGGTTACTTTTTCAGTTCGATGAGCAGGGCGTGGACTGTACCCGTTGACTCGCTGGCGTGCGTTTCCGCGTCATGCCAGATGGCCTTGCCCACCTGGGCCTCTGCCTCCGTGGTTTTGCCATCCGGAGAAGTGAACTTTGTCTTTCCGCTTCCGGAAACAAGATAGGAGATGTAAGCCGGGTGAGAATGCATCTCGACCTTGTCACCGGCCATGCCGCGGAATTCGAGCACGCGCACGCGGTCGTTCTCCAGCAACACCTTGAAGTGATTTGGGGCTACCTTGATCGCATCCTGCGGACTGGGCTTCGCTGCGGACAAACACAATGCCGCAGTGAGGCACACAACTACCAGCATGATTCGGCGAAAGTTTTTCATGGTTTATCTCCGTGCTTTGCTTACGGTGGGGCCCGCGAACTTTGTCGATACTTCCTCTTTTCAGCCGAGGTGTCAACAGGAAATCATTCCGCGGAGCACTGCAGGGATCGATGGGAACGAGTCGTTGGACGGAGGCGAAAAAGAGGCGCACCCTTTCATGAACAAATCTGAAGAGGTACTCGCACCCTTAGACAGATTCGTAGTGGGACCGGCGGGAAGGAAAAATTCGGCCTGCTCGTAGTCTAACCAGCTGTTCTCTCTGATTTTAAATTATTTTCCGTCCCCTCTCGCTCGGTGAGACGAAGGCGTAGTCCATCGAACCTCGCCAGCATTTGGCTCAAAAAGTTGGAACGGCGTTACCGGGGCCAAAGCCAGCCAAAGGTGCCGGCGGTCAGCAAGCCGTAGATGAGGCCATCGAAGGATTCTTTGACGACCATGCTCCACGGCTGGCCCTTCCAGATGCCGTTCACCAGGGGTCCCAGGCCGTACGACATGAACGCGACGGTGCCAGCGACGCGAAACACGACCAGATAGTGAGCGCTGGGCGTAACCGTGCGTCCCGTGAGATAGGCGACGAAAAGGCCGATGAGGAGGCAATAGCCGAACCACATGGCGAGGTACTTCGGCATGGCGGGCGGGGCGCTAGGAAACACGGTTAGCATCCCGACCGGTCCCTGCTTGTATTTTTCCTGCGCGGCGGGCGAGTTCATGTCCTTGTGGGTGCAAAAAGGGAAATGATAAAGACCCGGCTTCAAGCCAGCCGGGCGCAGGGCGGCAAGAAGCTTGTCCTCTTCGGGGAGCTGCCCGTAGTCGCTGCGGTGATATGGCAGCACCATGTGGATGATGGAGCTGGCCGCGAACACGATAACGGCGGAGAGCAGGATAGGGAGCAAAAGGGCAGTGAGAGGAACCATGCGCAGCCTCCTTGAGAGCAGAGTTGAATGCGGGAAATTTAGGTGCGAGGCTACCGCCGAAAGGGGCTGCGGTCAAGAGCGTAGATCCATACAAGAGGGGCCCTTCGCCAAGCTCAGGCAAACAAGGGCCGCCGCTACAGAAACCAGCGGGCGGTCGCGACTGGTGGGGGCGCAGGTTACGCCGTGTTCGAAAACAGAGCAGCGCAGGCAATTTGTCCCACATGCTGACAACCAAGATTCTTTCTCTACGGAGAGAACCCCGCGCGGATGTTCCCCATTGTGGTTAGAATACTAGCGACAGCCTATTTGGGGGAAGGTCGAATCGTTCCCAGGCGATTCGGGATTCCAAACAGCGCTTTCCTGGGGGTTGAAGATGAAAATGTACAACGTAGTGAGCAAAGCAGCTTTCTGCCTTGCCTTGTCCCTACTGACTATCCCTTTCAGGGCCGACGCTCAAAACCAAGTCTTGGGGGAAGTGCAATTGGTCGGAAAGACCAAGGCAGACAAAACTTCCGGAGTTTGGGTGGATGGACAGTACGTCGGCTATGTCGATGAGTTAAAGGATGACAAGAAAATCCTGCTCCTGCCCGGTGAACATGAGATTGCCGTGCGTCAGTCAGGGTATACGGATTTCACGCAGAAGGTGGTTGCGGAACCACACAAGAAAATCGTCCTGCAAGTCGTCATGCTGAAGGATCCACGGACGCACTTTCCAAAAGTCACATCTCAGATCAAGCTACAAGTGACACCCGAGAGAGCGGCCGTTTTTGTGGACGATGCTTTCGCCGGCAGCGTCAGCGAATTCAGCGGCGCGGGACATGGGATGCTCGTGAGTCCCGGGAAACATCGGATCAAGATCGCTCTTCCCGGATACCAAGCTTTTGACACAGAGGTCAACTTGCTGGCGCGACAGAAAATCACGATCAAGACCGACCTGCTTCCAGGAAGCATCACGCAGGCCGGACCCTCCATAAAGCAAAACTAGGGAAGGTCTAAGAACGACGATGCGCGACGCAGATCGCTTCCTGTTGGGGAAGATAGGACTCGAACTGCCAGCTCAGGTCGCCGCGACAAGCGCGGCGTGAGCGTGACTCAAATCCGCGATCACTTGCGTTCATTGTCAGCTGATTTCGTATGGTGAGGCTCTTGTGGGTTCTTCGGCTGCACTCGGCGCAGGATTTCTGGATCTCCTTTGTATTTCAATCCGGCTGCACGAGCATCGGGCAGGCCAAGTTTTCCGGTCAGCACCGCAACGACGAGGTGAGGAGTTCCGCTTAACACCGCATCGGGGTGCGGGGCAACACCCAGCCGAGTACGCACCGTTCCATTGGCTGTCTGAAGCGTCATTGGCTGGTCACCGGTGCGAAGTTCGATAGTGACCGGAGGACTCTGTGGTGTTCGATCGATGAGGTTGTGCTTTAAAGGAAGCGAGAGCCAGTGAGTACAAAACGCATCTTTGCGGGCTGGCTTGGCGAGGAGTGGAGCGCCCCAGTGCCCTAGTTGCTGTAATATCGGCTCAAGTTCATTGCCGCGCCCGGTGAGGTGAAACAGTGTCGTCGCGATAGGAGGCGGCGCGTCCTCGCGATACACAATGCCTGCCTGTTCCAGTTCGCGAAGACGGTCGGCGAGCAGGTTGGTGGCAATGCCGGGCAACCCATTCCGCAAATCGGTGTAGCGGCAAGACCCGCGGATGAGCATCTCGCGCACAATCAGCAAGGTCCACCGGTCCCCAATCACGTCAAGGGCTTTCGCCACCGCGCAGTACTGCCTGTAGGAACGCACGAACCCCAGCATCCGGCATTCACAACTGAAAGTCAACCAGTAGCTTGACAATATAAAGTTATAAGTTTACGATCTCAATCCCGAATCTGAAAAGCCAGATAAAAGGGAGCAGCCGCATGGGGAATCCAGTCGTCCATTTTGAAGTGGTGCGCAAAGACTCACGCGCAGCGCAGAGCTTCTATGCGGGAGGTCAGCCGTGAAGCCAATGGTATTTCTGCGGATAGCTTCGATTGTGGCTCTTCTTGAAACTCTCGGACATTCATTTCTTTTTGTGTCGTATGTTCCGGCTCACGGTCCAGAAGAAATGGCCTTGGTCGCAACCATGAAGTTGCATCGTTTCAGCTTTGGCGGCTTTACCCATAGCTACTGGGACCTCTACTTCGGTTACGGCCTCTTTGTCTCCATAACCTGTTTCGTCCAGGCCGTGTTGTTGTGGCAACTTGCAATTCTCGCAAAGAACAGTCCCTTGCGGATCAGATCCCTTGTGGCGCCTCTTGTTCTTGGTGAAGCGGGATACGCCCTCTTGATGTGGAAGTATTTTTTTCTCGTCCCGATCGTTTCACACACCTTTATGGCGCTATGCCTCGGCCTGGCGTTTCTAACCGCGGCGCCGAGCTCACCCGCCCAACAAAGCGCTCCCGAACACGCAAGGTGACAAGGCGGGTCATGTGTCCCATCCGGTTGGCCGAGTCCACCGCCAAGTGGCTTCCACCGATCGGTGGTTCGCTCCCCTTCTAAAGGATCCCTGGAGAAAAAATCGCTTGACATATTCCCATATGGGAATGTAATGTTGGGGCATGGCACGAGCGGCGACAACTTCGGATGCGTTCAATGCGGTGGCGGAGCCGCGGCGGCGGGAGATTCTGAACTATCTGGCGCTGCAGGAGCGGCCCGTGGGGGAGATTGTGGAGTCGCTGGGGCTGGAGCAGCCGTCGGTTTCCAAGCACCTGCGCGTCTTGCTCGAGGTTGGCTTGGTCAACGTGCGCCGCGACGGGCGCCGGATGTTTTACCGAACCAACGCCGAGGCGATCCGTCCGCTTCACGAGTGGACGGGGACGTTTGAGCGCTTCTGGCGGCATCAATTGAGCCGTGTGAAGGAACGTGCTGAAGGGAACAGCAATCCGTCAAACGATGGGGGACCGCATTTCAATCCAAGGAGGAAAGATGATCTCGACAGCAACAAGAATTGAGGATTTGACGCTGGGCATCACAGAGGAAATCCACGTGCGCGCATCGCTGGATGCGGCGTTCGCGGCGCTGCTGGAGCAGTTGGGGCCGCACAACGAAGTTCCTGAGAGCGGGCCCATGCCCATGAAGCTCGAGGCGTGGCCAGGCGGCAGGTGGTACCGCGACCTGGGCGACGGCAACGGCCACTTCTGGGGACACGTGCAAGCCATCAAGCGGCCGACGTTGCTGGAAATCTGCGGGCCATTGTTTATGTCATATCCGGTCGTTTCGAACGTGCAGTATCGATTGAGCCAGGTGGATGGCGGAACGCTGATACAGTTTCGGCACTCGGCGCTTGGATTGATTCAAGAGGACCACCGCAAGGGAGTCACTAAGGGCTGGGCGCATATGCATGAGTGCGTGCGGAAGAGGGCGGAAGCTGCTCGCTCGCGGTGAGCGTCGTGGACGCGGGCGCCGTCCCGGCGAGGAAGGGAAGCTATGTGTCCATTTTGCATCGGCAGCGCAGTGCTGATGGCCGGCGGCGTAATCTCGGCGGGTGGATTGGCCGCACTCGTCCTGAAGCTTCGAGCAAAGAAAGACGCAAGGAATTCAGTCCAGAACCAAAATCCAAAGGAGGAAACATGGGAGAAGTAACGAACGAGCAGGTGAATCTGATGTTGCGTTTGTACGAGGATCGGCGCGAGACCCGGCTGCGCGAAGCGCGGGATTGGTTCTCGGCCAACTTCCACGTGAAAACCGCAGAGGACGTGACGCGCGTGTGTCCTCCCGGCAGCAAGGAAAACACCTACATGCGCATGGTGCTCGGTTACTGGGAGATGGTGGCGAGCATCGTGAATCGCGGGCTGATCGACGAAGACTTGTTCTTCGAAAACACCGGGGAGCAATGGGCTGTTTGGGAACAAGTGAAGCCGGTGATCGGTGCGTGGCGCGCAATGTTCAGCAGCCCAAACTTTCTCGCCAACCTCGAAGAACAGTGCAAGCGGCTGGAGGCCTGGAGAGAAAAGCGCAGTCCAGGGTCCAACGAAGCCATTCGCAAGGTGCTCGCGCAAATGCAACAGGCGACGCAAGCACCCAAGGCGCAGGCCGCGGGCGGCTAGAATACAGGGTCGAATCACGCTCTTTATTCGGTGAGCGGCCAGTGAATGCGGGAATTTATTTGCGTGAGGTATCGCCGGACTCCCGCATTCACTGAGCCTTGTACTTGCTACGGAGTTTCTGGAGATATGCGTTTTTCCGCGAGTGGCTAAAGTTGAAAGGAGAATCAGGCATGGCAACGAGAGCGATGGAACAATCGAGAGTGGTGTCGCCGGCGGAATGGCTTGCGGCGCGAAAGGAATTGTTGAAGAAGGAGAAGGAGTTCTCGCGGCTGCGGGATCAGCTGAGCCAGCAACGCCGGGAGATGCCCTGGGAAAAAGTGGATAAGGCCTATGTGTTCGATGGGCCGAAGGGCAAAGAGACGCTGGCAGACCTATTCGGTGGCAGAAGCCAGTTGATTGTGTATCACTTCATGCTTGGTCCGGACTGGAAGGAAGGCTGCCCGAGCTGCTCGTTCATTTCGGATCATATCGACGGCAGCGTGGTGCACCTGGCGGCCCGAGACGTGCGGCTGGTCGTGGTCTCGCGTGCTCCGCTGGCGCAGATCGAGTCGTTCAAAAAGCGCATGGGCTGGCGCTTCCACTGGGTGTCGTCGAATGCGACCGACTTTAACTTTGACTACCAGGTGTCGATGACGAAAGACGAGTTGGAGAAAGGCCAGGTTACTACAACTATTCCATGCAGCAATTCCCAAGCGAGGAACGGCCCGGCACAAGCGTGTTCTACAAGGATGCGGCCGGCAACATCTTCCACACCTATTCGAGCTACGCGCGCGGGCTGGACATTCTCATCGGAGCGTACAACTGGCTCGACATCACGCCAAAGGGACGCGACGAAGCCGGGCTGAAACACGGGATGGCCTGGATCCGCCACCACGACAAGTATGACGCAGGGTACAAGGTGGACGCACAGGCGGAGTACGTGCAGCCCGCCAAGGTCACGGACGTCGCAGGCGGTTGCTGCGAAAATCATTGATTGAGAATCGTTCTAGTTGCTTCGAATCTCGACTGGGCGGCGATACGAACCCAGCTCTTCTGTTGCGGGAGCCAGCTTTCGACGTTGCCGCCCAACCCTTTGGAAGGCTCACCCCTTGGGGGCGTAGTAGCCTTTGCGAGTGAGGACCTTCAGGTCATGATCGGCCGTTTCCACTTTGACTTTGCGGAATTTTCCGTCCTGCGCCGAGTTGGTCGGATAGTAGCCTAGCGTATACTGGCTGCGCAGCTCCTCGGAGATCTCGTCAAAGGCTTCTGCCAGCTTCTTTTCCGACCGAACGGAGATCATGCGCCCGCCGGTCTCCTCCGCCAGTTTGTGCGCCACGCCTGGGTTGCCGCCATATCGCGGGTCCACCACGAGCAGGATGTGAATCACGGTGTCTGTCCGCTGCGCCGCTTCGATGGCTTCGTCCAGTTTCACTTTGCTGCCTTCATCCTGGGCGTCAGTAACGATAACAATTGCTTTGCGCCCGGCTTCCGAAGCGAGTTTTTCACCGCACGCCAGGTAGATCGCATCATACAAAGCCGTACCGGTTATCTGGCGCGACCCGATCGGGCCCGGGTTTCCCACCCGGCTCCCCTGGTCCGGCACGTTGATGCTGGTCTTGCGAATGGCGCGTTCCAGTTGGCCGCGCTCGTCCGTGAAATCCGACAACAGATCGACATTGACATCGAAGGACATCACCAGCGCCTCATCGCCTTTGCGGATGATGCGGGCGATGAACTGGCTCCCCGCGTCTTGGATGGCGCTTAGCATGTACTGCTCGCTGCCAGAAGTGTCGAGCAGCATCGCCAGGGTGATCGGCAGGGCCACTTCTCTCGAAAAGAATGCGATTTTCTGATCCTGATTGTCTTCGGAAATCCTGAAGTCTTCCTGTTTGAGAGTGGGCACGATCCGTTTGTTCTTATCGCGCACGGTCGCAAACAGGTTCACCAGGTTTACCTGGGACTTGATCACCGGCGTTTGCCCGGCAGGCTCCTGGGGCATGGCCGGAATAGCCAGAGTCACCGCAACCGTTGCCGTCACACATTGCATCAAAAGCCTGTGCATCGAATGCATGTATACTTTCCTTGGCGAGAGATGCCCGACCGGAAAAACCCCGCGGGATTACTGCCGCCCTGTAGGATGCCGCGAAGCGGTGCGATGGATGCGTGGCCGAAATCACCCGCGCGGATAATTTCAATACGAAGTTTGGCTTGAGGACTATGAAAAGTCTACGAAAAACAGTGTTGATTGCGGGCGCATTGCTCCTGGGCGCGCCTTTTGCTGAGCTGAAGGCGCAGCGGCCTCAGGATGGAGCCGGTAGCGCTTCCACGGCGCAGGATGCGACGTCCTCCCCGCAACAGAACGGCGCGCAAACGAGGATCAGGATCCCGGTGGATCAAGTTATTGTCCCCGTGACGGTCAAGGACGTGGCCGGGAGGCTCGTCCCGGACCTGCGCCGGGACGAATTTCGCGTTTTTGAAGACAACATCGAGCAGAAAATCGCTTCCTTCCGAGCGGATGTGGTTCCCATTTCCATGGTCGTGCTCATCGACAACGACCTGAAATCCAAGGACGCCAAGCAGGTCGGGGAGAGTCTGCGTGCCATCGTTGCCGGCCTGAGCCTGAACGACGAAGCCTGGGTATGCCGCTTTGACCAGTTCTTCCACGCGGGCAAGGGTTTTACCAGCGACCAGGACAAGCTCCTCGCCGAGTTGAAGCGGACGCACCTCGACGAGGAAACCTCCGCCGGGCCTTCGAGTCCAGCCATTAATAATGGCCCGGTGATCAACGGCCACTCCCCCACGGGGGACGCGCCAAACATCGCGGGAGGGCTTGCGAACATCAAGGGCCAGCCGACCAAAGCGCTGGACGACGCGGTGTACGCCGCGGCCCAGTTGTTGAAGGATCGCGACCGCGAACGCCGGAAGATTATTTTCCTGATTTCGGATGGCGTGAACGCGCCGAAATTCAACACCAACAACTACGATACGACGCTGAGAGAACTCCTTCGCTACAACATCGCGGTCTACGGTGTTGGCGTCGGGAGCGCTTTTTTCCAGCGGCGATTCGAACGGCTTTCCAAATACGCTCACGACACGGGCGGCGACGTCTACTATGGATTGAAGAGCCGGGCGATGGAGGAGCTGTACACCAGGGTCACGGAAGAGGCCCGCAACCAGTATACGCTGGCGTACGCGCCCAGCGGAACGGACCGCGGGGCGGAATATCATTCCATCGAAGTCCGTGTGAGGCGCGAAGGGCTGACCATCCTGACCCGCGAGGGTTACTACGCCGGGGCTACCCCGAGATAGCCGGTTTTTCCCTTTTCACTGCAAATTGTCTTGACTCTTGCGCGGACCGCCCGTATATCAGGGCAGGAGCGGGTGGGCAGCGCTGGCGCTAATCATCGGCTCTGACTGAGGAGGAAATTCGAATGAAGAAAAAGGCCAAGAAAGACGAAAAAAAGGCCCCGAAAAAAGGGAAGTAAGACATCGACGACAAGATTCGCTAACTCAAGGCGCCCCGACCTAGTCCGGGCGCCTTTTCTTTCGGGTCCGCGAATCGGTTCAGGGAGGAATCCAGTCAGGAGTTGGGCGAAAGTGAGTGCATTTTGCTGCGTCATCAACATTCATAGGTCATATATCGATATTCTTTTCTTCTGTCAGACTCTTTAAAGCGAACGGCTGGAATGGAAATACGCTGCTCGCTCCCGCAACCGCGAATCCGAAAAGCATAAGAGCGGCCCGAGCGAATCGCAGCCGCTCTCATGAGTCCGCGAAAAGATTTCTACTTGTTGGACTTGCAGCCAACGGTTTGAAGCTCCTCGGAACCCTGGATGGCGGCCCCGCTCGTAGTCTTTCCCGTCAGGAAAAGAGCTGCGTCATTGCAGCGAATGCCGATCTTCTGAGTTGGAAATTGGGCAACCAGGTCTATGATCCCGTCGCCATTCACATCTTCGAAGTGAACCTGATTCGGCAATGGGCTCGACCCACCGGGGCCTAGCCGGAGCGAGGACGGATCAATCGAGCTCACCTGAAAGCTGGCGCTCCCGAGAATGGCAACTGGGGTATCGCCTTCCGAGCGCGGATTGATGCTGACGGGTGGCGTGCTGGGCGGCTTGATTTCGATCTTCACGGGGATGAAATCCACAGGACCTTGGGTGGTTCCCACGACCGCGAGGTTGAGAATAAATCCGAAGCTTTGCGGACATTGGTCCAGAAGCGTCTCTGCGGCTAACTCGTCAGCCTGCACGGGAATGCCGACGTATCCCCTCACGTAGTACTTCACCGGACCCGGGGGCTTCGGACTCCGGAACGAGAAACCCGCGACGGACTGTCCTGGTTTGATTTGGGAAGGGGATGGAGGGACCGCGACCCTGGCCGGGGTGTGGGTCCCCGGCGGGAATGTGGCGAACCATCCTAGAGTCGATCGCCGGGAAAAAGTGCTATCGACCCAGCCGTGCGGATTAATGAAGTTGGAAACCGGCGGAGCAAAGTCCAAGTCAAAAGCCTCGATTTCCTGGGCGCTCCCGGCGTCGTTCGAGACGACGTAGCTGTAGGAGTACATCTTGGTTGTTGGATCAAACGAGACGTTGGACTGTATATGAGCGGTTAGTTGATTGGGTCCGGCCGGGCACGTAACGCTTGTCTGGCCCCGGGCGCCCGCCGCCACTACCGACGCTAGAATTATCGAAACGATCCACCGGGCAACTCGTATGCTATTCATATGCTCTCCTGATATTCTCCGCGTGAATTCCGTCTAAAGCACGTTCCTGTGTTTACGTGTGTTTCGTCTCCGTCAACCTCTATCTATTCATAGTGGTAGTCTGAGATGCCAATGATTGGCTCCTTCGTCCTCCGGGTTCTCTCCTTCAATCGGCGCCGTAAGACCACTTTCGATGAAGGCTTGCTGCAGAGACTTTCTCTGGGCATCCGTGAGATTGTCAACTGACGTAGGCGAGATATCGGCTTCGATACCGAATCGATGATCGAAATGAGGAGGAGACCACTCGTGCTTGAAGTCGAACAATCCGCCCTGAGGCAGCGATATCGCAGTGATGTGGAGAACGGGGTACTCTTCTCCTACTTTTGCGACGAGAAGTCCGAAGCGATCCGCAGTGTTCTGCAGAGCGGCAACCATTTCCGGTATCGCATTGCCGTTGTTGTTGCCGTGCATGTTGGATTGCGTGTCAACGATGAAGCCGTTGACACTCGCGAACTGCAAACCGTCAATTTCAACGCCGATTGTAAAGATGCCCGTGAATGGCGGGAGGCCATTGGCGGAGCCTGTTTCGGTTACGTTGGTAATTCCAGAGGCATCGGGAGCGGAGTACGTGACGGGGAGAAATCCGCTCGGACCGGAGTTCCCATGGTCTGGGCTGAAACTGCCCGCGGGGCGATTAGTGTTGTGTAAATGCCCCCCGGAGTTGGGCTCTGCGCTAGGAACCGCGGTGATATCACAATTGGGGATGATATTGCCGGTGAGCAGGTCGAAGCAAAATAGGTTAAGACTGAGCTTCCGGAGACCATCTCCATACAAAGAAAATGAGGAGCTGGTGACGCTGGGCAGCATCCCGAAGTCGGTGTTAAATCCGGTGAGTGGGGTCGCGGCCCAGTTGGATGCCGAGAGAGGTTGTGCTGCGGGTTGCGATGCGCTGGTGCTCGAGCTTGCCAATCTAGCCCCCACCCGAAGACTTTGGCCTGGCGAACTCCTTGGGAAAAATAAGACGAGCAAGCACAGCAAGGATAGGCTGAGACTACTGTGGAACTTTTTCACGGAGCGTTTCCTCCCGGATGAGATTGGACTAGACGAACATGGCACCAGGGTACGGGCCATCTTGGTGGCCTTATTTTTGTTGCTACTAATTTGTTGCTACTGATTTTGTTGCGCTGCGAGATTTAAATTATTATCGGTGAGTTATTCCTGACAATAGGACGGTAGTACTACGTTAACATACAGCGCCCGTCGTCCGCTTCGTCTGAGGAGGAGATTCGCAACGAAGAAAAAAGCCAAGGAGGACGAGAAAAAAGGCTCGAAAAAAGAGAAGTAGGACCTCAGCAACGGGATTCGGCAGTTCAGGCGTCCTGACGGAGGCCGGAGTGCCTTTTTGGGGTCCGTGAATCGGTTCAGGAGGACTTCCCGTCAGGAGTTGGGCGAAAGTGTTCTTGTTCCGCTCCGCTCCAGCGTTCGATCAGGCGCTCAGGGCTTCTTCATGCGCCGGGCAGATGGGCTTGAACGCGCAATTGCGGCAGACGAAACCGGGCTTCGCGGGGAACTCCCCGGCTCGAATGTCCGCGGCGGCTTCCTGCACAACTTTCTGCGCTTCTTCAAGCTGCTTCGCATCGCGGGTGGTCACCTGGACCTGGTTGTTCTGCAAATAGTGAAAGACCAAGCGCACCGGGTTCCATTCGAATATCTCTTTTGCCGCGAGCGCATAAAGACTGAGCTGCAGATCTTTTTTGGCATCCGCATCCTTTTTTGGTTTGCCCGTTTTGTAATCGACGATTTCAACGTCGTTGCGGCCGAGGGAATTCACCTGGTCCATGCGCCCGGTGATGATCACGTTGTTCTCCAACGGTAGTTCGAAGCTCTTCTCCTGCTCCCGGACTTGCGGCGGCGCTTCGATCATTGCGGCGTGAAATGCGCGCAGCTGTTCGATTCCATCTCTTTTGTATTCCGCTTCCTGATATTCGTCCTCAAAGCCCGCGGACCGCCATTCCATTTCAAAAAGCCGCTGCACGTCTTCGAATGGGAGCTTGTTTCCTTTGCGCAATTCGGCGAGGAAGCGCTTAATCGTGCCGTGCATGATGCTGCCGAAACTCAGCGTGGCCTTGGGGCCTTCTTTCAGCGACCACAGGTATCCGAACAAATACCGCTGGGGACATTTGCGGTAATTGTCCACTGCGGAGGGACTGAGTTGCAGCGGCTCGGGCGACGGCGGATGGAATAGTTCGGCCCAGGCGGCGATTCTCGAGAAAATCTTGGGCGGTGCGGTCGAAGCGGGAAAAAGTGACGGGTCCGGCGTACCTGCTATTGGAGAACCGGCAGATCCTTCCTCTACGGGCCGAACTTTTGGGGCAGTGTGGATCACGTCGCGGCGTTTCACCGCGGGCTCCATCACGATGTCTTCGATAAAGGTGGGCACCTTGCCCTTTTTCTCGGTGAGGGTGGTGATCGTCAGACGCTGTTCCGCGCGAGTCAGCGCAACGTAAAAAAGCCGCCGCTCTTCCTGAATGTGAAAGTCTCCCTGCGGCAGGGCTTCTTTCATCAGTGCGGTCGGAAATTCAAAAAGCGGGGAGCGGTTTTTCGCGGGGAAGGCGCCCTGATTCACGCGTAACAGAAAGACATGAGGAAACTCCAGTCCCTTCGCGCCGTGCACGGTCATTAACTGGACGGCGTCGCCGGGTGCGTCGTCTTCGAGGCTAAGAGTTCCACCCGCTTGTTCGAAATATTCGAGGTATTCGAGGAACTCCGGCAGTCCGCGCGTTTCGCTTTTCGGTTCCCAATCCTTCACAAACTGCGCGAGCTGAGTGACGTATTTGCGGTCCTGCGTTCCCGCGCGCTGCGGCACTTCCAGCCACTCGATGAGATCGGAAAGGATTTCGCGGGCTGCCCGGCGCTTCAGGGTCTTGCGCTGATTCGAAAGGAACTCGAGCAACTCGGCGAGGGCACTATGCGAGGCGTCGAACGGCAGCTCCGATTGCGGCGCCTGCAGCACGTCGTATAACGCGGTTCCGCGTTTCTTCGCAGCACGCTCCGTGAGCCTCACCAGATCGGCGGCTTCGAGGTGCCATGCCGGCGCCGCCAGGACTCGAGCGCAGGCGATGTCATCGAACGGAGTCGCGATGAGCCGCAGATACGCCAGCACATCCCGCACCAAGGGGTGTTCGAGGATCGACAGCTTCGAAATGACAAAAGGGATTTTCCGGCGGGACAACTCTTCGACAATTTTGTCGCGGTGGGCATGCTGCCGGTAGAGCACGGCAAAATCCTTCCAGCGATGGCCCGCGGCATGAAGCCGCTCAAGTTCGTCCGTAACCCAGCGCGCTTCGTCATCTGCGGTGGCCAGCTCCGCGATGCGAATGCGCTCGCCCTCCGGCTTGGTCGGCTGCAGGACCTTTTTCGGGAAGTCGGCGCTGACTTCATTCTGCGCAATCACCTGCGTGGCCACTCGCAGAATATTGGGCGTCGAACGGTAGTTCTCCGTCAGCGTCACGCGATAGGGCGTTGAATCCGCGCCGGTCTCCCACCCGGCGAATCTTTCCAGAAAGAGTTGGAAGCTGCCGAACGACGCGCCGCGAAAACGGTAGATGGCCTGGTCGTTGTCGCCCACGACCAGGATGTTGCGCGGCTCGGCCGAGAGCAGATGGAGCAATTCCAGCTGCGCGATGTTGGTATCTTGAAATTCGTCCACGAGGATATGTTTGTAGCGTTCCTGCAGTTTTCCCCGCAACCCTGCATCTTTTTTCAGCAGCGCGACCGCTTCAGCGATCAACTCGTTCAGGGCCACGGCATTCTTTGCGCGCAGGAGTTCTTCGCTGGCGCGATAGACCCGCGAAATCTCCTGCTGTTGCGCCACCTGCTCGGCGCGTTCCTTGAAGGTGTCTTCATCCAGCAAGGCGCGCTCGGCCTCGAGTTTCGCCGCCAGACCGTCCACATACCGCTGGTAATCCTCGCTGGACACCAGCTCATCCTGGCAACGCGAAAAAAATTGGATGAAGTCGCTCAGGAATTGTCCGGGCTCCGCCAGCCGCCGGTACTTGTCGAGCTTCAGACGCGCCATGTTCCGGCGGAGCAGGATCCAGTGGTCGACTTGCTCGAGCGCCCTGCGGTTTGGTTCCACTTCTTTCAGGAGCGTTTCGCAGAAGGAATGAAATGTCGCTAGCGTCACCGCTTTGCCGCGTTCGCCCGTGGCCTTCACCACCCGGGCTTTCATCTCGCCGGCGGCTTTCTTCGTAAATGTCAGCCCAAGGATATTTTCGCCGGCAAGCGACTCATCCGATTGCAACAGGTGGCGGATGCGTTCCGTTATGACGCGAGTCTTTCCGGTTCCCGCGCCGGCAATCACGAGCAGCGGCCCTTCGCCGTGCGTTATCGCGCGCCTCTGTGCGTCGTTGAGCTTCAGCCCGCTCTCACCGAGCGGTTCCATCTCGAACAGCGTGGCCATGATTCAAGCAGGGTATCGGATTTTAGGGCGAAGAGGAAACGAACAGTGGAAGCTCAGAGAATTGATTCGAGGATTTCTTGACGGGTGACGCCTTTGTGCGCAGCTACGCTGCGCAGGATGCCATTTAACATTCCGATCTTGAGGTGCTTGTGCGCGGGGATTGCAATTCTATGGTGGGCGGGTGATTCAGTGAGAAGCGAAATATGGCTCCCTACTTGATGAACCTCCCGGTAGTTCCAATGACGGCAAAGCCCATCTGCGAGGTCGCGGCCACTTAGGTCTCGCGGGAGTTTCATCCGAGCGATAGGACCTCATCACGGACAAATCGGAGGCGAATGGACTGGGGCTTCAGTCCGTCGAAGAAATAAGCCTCAACTGCTTCCCGGACGTTAGCGCGTAGTTCTTCCCAGGTGTCGCCCTGAGTGAATATACTCTCGGTCAGGCATTCCGCCGAATAACCGCCTTCGGGTTCTTCGGTGATTTCGAAAACAAGCTCGCTGATTCTAGGACTAATCATCGTTCTGCTCGCAGCGTCAAGACTAGCATGCGTCAAATCAGCCGGCAATCTCTTCGATCGTTTGTGTCCTGCATTCGCTCCTATCGCTGCGACATCTCGCCGGATGCTACTTTCTTGTTGAATTCGGCTGATTTCTTCTTCGGGATGGTGAGTGTTTGCCATTTTTCGCCGGCGAAGTGACGTGCAAGATAAACTATTTGCCCTACATGATAGGAATAGTGCGCAACCTGGCGGTTGATGGCCTGCATTACGGAATGCGGTTCGGTGCGGATGGTAATCGTCCGCGTTAGATCCGCATCGCTCAGTGGCTCCAGGGCGCCGAAGAGGAGTTTCCACCCGCGTTCCCACATTTCCAGCAATTCCGCGCGTGTTTTTGGCGGATCTTCAAATTCGGTGTCGCGGTTGCGGTCGGGCTTCTCGCCATCGGTGGTAAGAAAATCGGTCCAGCGCGAGCGCATGTTTCCCGCCATGTGTTTCACGATGATAGCGATGGAATTGGATTCGGCATCGTGGGTGGTGAAGAGCGCTTCGTCCGGGCACTGCGCCAAGGCCCGCTCGCCCAGTTTCTTGTAGTAGTGGAAAACACCGATGGAATCTTGCAAGTAAGACGTGGTGAATTGGTGCGCCATACCGCCATTCTGTCCCCTCTTCGCGGGCTGTCAAGCCCGTCCGCGAAGGCCCCTTCCGGCGACGCAAAATCCGTGTGACCAATTGCCGCGTTTGCGCAACGAAGCAGGGCAGAGCCGACTAGCTTGGAGACGGGAGCCGAAGTGGGTGAAAGAAGAGCTTGACAATTCGCTTTTCGTTCGCCTAGTATCGGTGCGCCCGAATCTCGAATTCCGCCACGGAGGAAGTCATGACCATTGGACAGATGATGCTTGGTGAGTTTGACCAGGAGATGCAGAACACGCGCAAGACCCTGGAACGATGTCCCGACGAGAAGTGGAATTGGAAACCTCATGAGAAGTCCGGTACGGTCGGATGGCTCGCGAGCCACGTCGCGACGATGCCCGGCTGGCTGACAATGACCATCAACACCGAAGAACTGGATTACGCGCCGGTGGGCGGCCCAGCTTATCAGCCGCCGAAAATTGAAAACCGCAAGGCATTGCTCGCCGAGTTCGACAAAAACGCAGCCGAGGCTCGCACCGCACTTGCGGGCGTGAGCGACGCGGAAATGATGAAGGGATGGAAGCTGCTCGCCGGCGGCAAGGAGATTTTTACGATGCCGCGCGTGGCGTGCATTCGGGGGATGGTGCTAAACCATATCATTCATCATCGCGCGCAGCTCACCGTGTATTACCGTTTGCTGGGCGTCCCTGTGCCGGGGCTCTACGGTCCGAGTGCGGACGAAGGCCAGCCGGGCGCGGCGGAAGCTGCCGCGAATTAGTATCTGCTTTCGAACGGGGGCGGAGCATTCCGCCCCGGGAGTTTTTCCCACCTGCGCAACCTCCTTCCTTGCATCGCGGTATAATGAAGCGCGTCGCTCTTCCGGAGGCTTACTATGAGTACGGAAACTCCCGTCATTCTCTCCGCCGTTCGAACGCCGATCGGAAAATTTCAAGGTGGTCTCGCCGGATTCTCCGCTCCCGAACTTGGCGGCAAAGCGGTTGCTGAAGCGATTCGCCGCGCTGGACTCGATTCGAATCAAATTGACGAAGCCATCCTCGGCAACGTGGTGCAGGCGGGACTCGGACAGAATCCAGCGCGGCAGGCGGCCCTCAAGGGGGGCTGCGACGCGCGCGTGGCAGCAATGACCATCAACAAAGTCTGCGGATCTGGATTGAAAGCCGTGGCGCTCGCCGCGCAAGCGGTGCAGCTTGGCGAATCGGAAATTGTCGTGGCGGGCGGGATGGAGTCAATGTCCAACTGCCCGTATCTGCTGCCGCAAGCGCGAACCGGCTACCGCATCGGCGATGGGAAACTTGTTGATTCGATGATCGCCGACGGATTGTGGGACGCGCACGAAAATTTTCACATGGGGATGACCGGGGAACTGGTCGCCGAAAAATACGGGATCACGCGCGAAGAGCAGGACAAGTTCGCATTCGAAAGCCACCAGAAAGCGGTACGTGCGCGGAAATCGTGCTTTTTTGAAGCGCAGATTCTGCCCATCGAAGTGCCGCAGAAAAAGGGCGACCCGCTCGTCATCAAGTACGACGAATCGCCGCGCGAAGACACGAGCATGGAAGCGCTGGCGAAGCTCAAGCCGGCGTTCAAGAAAGACGGGACGGTCACCGCGGGCAACGCGCCCGGCACGAACGACGGTGCCGCCGCGTTGATTGTTACCAGCGAGCGGAATGCGTCACGCCTTGGGAAGCAGCCGATTGCGCGGATCGTCGCGCAAGCCGTCAGCGGCGTCGAGCCCAAGTGGGTGATGATGGCGCCGGTGGACGCTGTGGGAAAGTTACTGACGAAAACCGGCTGGGACCGCGACAAGGATGTCGATCTCGTCGAGCTCAACGAAGCTTTCGCGGTCGCTGCCATCGCCGTGACGCGGCAGCTCAAGCTCAACCCCGAAAAAGTCAACGTGAATGGCGGAGCGGTTGCTCTCGGTCATCCGATCGGTGCGAGCGGCGCGCGCATTCTCGTCACGCTGCTCTACGAACTCCAGCGCCGCAATCTCAAGCGCGGCATCGCCGCTCTATGTCTCGGCGGAGGCAACGCCGTCGCTCTCGCTGTCGAGCGTTTCTGACATCACCGTGAATAAACAACGTTCACATGCCAAGGGCAAGCGACGCAGGAGAAAAACTGGCAGGGTGACACTTGGGAAGCTTGCTCATTTTACGATTCAATCCGTGCGGCGCGCGGCAAACAAGACGTTGGAGCTCCAAGGTGTGTTCACCCATCTCACTGGCGTTCGTCTTTCCGAGGACACAGATCGGACGGTTGGATTCCTCTACGTTTCCCGGAAAGATTCGATTTATCTTTTAAAGAAAAAATTCGACGCCGACTCCAAGACAGCAACTCTGATTGTGTGGCCTTCCGCCAAGTCCTTGCGCGCTGGGGAGAGTCTGCCCTACGTGGATTACTATTGGAGTCCAAAGGAGGTCGCGTTTGCCCTGGAATCCGCACGAGCGTGGAAGAAAGTTATCTTCGAGGCGGAAGACTCAGTTCGTTATCGTGATCCGCACGTCCCTGGCTGGTGGAAATCGCACGTGGCCACTCATCCAGTCTCGGAGCGCGCTTCAGACGTACAAATCGTCAAGAAGGGTTGGGACCACGAGCACTGCTATTTCTGTAAGTCGCGGATTGGCAAGGCAGGGACGCGCTACGGCTACTACTCCAAAGCTGACAATGACTGGCTTTGTGTCTCGTGCTACAAGAATTTCGTTGTCCGCCATGATCTCCGGTTTCTTCAGTTCAAGAATTAATCAATCAGGGTTGTCTAACGTTTTCCACTGCGCTCTCCGCACCCCTCGCTGCAGCTAAATCATTCCCGCAGTAGGGGCAAAACTTGTCGGTTTCGGCGATTTCGCGCTTGCACTGCGGGCAGGAGGGTTGCAAGTTGCATTTGCAGTTGGGGCAGAAGTTGAACCGCGCGCCCACTGTGTTTCCGCATTGCGGACAGGGATAAGGCAGCGGCTCTCTCATCAGAAAGTAAATAACAAAACCAATGAAGCCCCACGCTGGCAGGAGAATAATAACCAGAATCGTCCACAAAGCCGCGCTCATTCCGCGGCGCGAGGCATCGCGGTTGACGTAGGCGACGAAAAAGATGAACGTCGCCATGGTAAGGCCGGCTGCGGTGACAATTCCTGCCAACGCTAACGACGCCAGCGCCGGATTGTTCCGCAGCTCGGGCGGGAACATTTCATTTCCATTTGGGTTATTCCTGGCCGCCAGATTTACGGTGATGGCCGTGACCAGCGCAATCCCGTACAGCACGGCCACCAGCACCATCAGCCAGCGGGGAATGATCCCGAACTCTTCCCAGAAGCGCAGGTTTTCCTTTTTCCGGCGAAGACGGATCAGCCGCTTCCTCTCCTTGAAGGAATCGGTCACGCGTTGTTGGTAGTCGGACATTCTTTTTCTCTCTCTCCGCTCGTCCCGCTCAGTTTCCCTCGCCGATCCAATCGGCTTGCTCGCCCTTCCCTGAACTCTCCATCAGCAGGACCGCCGCAGCAAAGAGCGCGGGAATCGTCCACCACAAGCCGAAGCCCACTTCCCAAACCAGCTTTGGAACTCCCGTGCGCTGGCCCAGCCATTGAAAGAAGCTCCACACATACGGCGCGCTCGCCACGCCAGAAATCCAGGACACGCCGCAAGCCAGCCACAGCGCCCGGCGCTTCGGCTCACGTTCACGCAATTCCTGGGCGCGCAGGCGCACGCGGAATTGTGTGCGGCTGGCCAGCCCGCTGGGGAGGGGAATTGCGGCTGCGCGCATCGAGCGTAGCGCTTGATCCGTTTGGCGTGCCAGCCCGGCGCACTGCGCGCAATCTTGCATATGTGCGGTGAGCCATGCGCGCTCGGTTTGCGAGACGCCTTCGATGCGCTCCTGCGCGATCAATTGCTCGGCGCGAGCATGCAGGTCGGTGCTCATCTTGAGATTTCCCTTTGTAGGGGCGCAGCATGCTGCGCCCCTACAGGCACAATCGCGTACGCTGCGTAGGCGTTCGGGTTTTTCGTCATGCAGCACCTCCCTGGAGCGCTCCGCGAAGTGCTTCCAGCCCGCGGTACAGGCGCGACTTCACGGTGGAAAGTGGAACGCTCAGCACGCCAGCCATTTCTTCAATTTGCAATTCTTCTTGGAACCGGAGGACGAGCACCTCGCGATAAATTGCGGGGATTTTCTGTAGAGATGCCTGAACGTTTTCTTCCTTTTCCTGGCTGAGGACCTGGTGCAGCGGCGAGGGGTCGCTTTCGTTCACGAGTTGCAGCGGGTGCTCCTGTTCGGGATCCGTCAGCGAATCGAGGCTCTGGGGTTTCTTTGTCCGCTGCCAATCAATGACCAGGTGGCGCGCGATGGCGAAGAGCCAGGCTTCGAACTTAGACTTGCCGTCGTACTGGTGGCCGCGCTCGAGTACGCGGATCCACGTCTCCTGAAAAAAATCCTCGGCGCGTTCTTTGTTTCCCGTGACGTACACCAAGTAGCGGAACAGGCGGTATTGGTACTGCTCGATCAGGCGGTCGAGCAGATCGGGGTCGCGCCGCTGCAGGCCGCGCGCGGTGCTCTTTGCCTCATCGCTCATCAGCGTGGAAAAGAGCAGGGTTTGCCCCGGCATGGCCGGGTTCCCAAGGAAACTGGACCGCTGTGGGATCAAACATGAGATCGTGGCGCTCATTCTAACGGGTATACGCGCCAGCGCGCCAAAAAGACGCAACCAAAAACGCCTGCTTTTCGATGCCTGTAACTTGCTTACTTTAATGGCTTAGAGCAGCGAGAGCTTTACGCCTTGTCCTCGCGCGGACCTTTGACCGCTTCAGCAACTCCTTTCAACTTCTCCGCATAATCGGCAACCGCCGCACGCCCTCTTTTCGTCAGGCTGCAAACCGTCATCGGATACTTGCCCTTGAATTTTTTCTCCAGCGCCACGTAGCCCGCGGCTTCGAGTCTTGCGAGATGGCTGGAAAGATTCCCCGGCGTGTACCCCAACACTTCCTGCAAGCGGAGAAAGTCGATGGACGCTACCGGGTAAAGCACGGTGATGATCAACAGCCGCGACGGCTCGTGAATCACCCGGTCCAGCTTCACCAATTCACGTAAATCTGATGTCATTGCTCCACGCCGCGCAAAGGATTGCGAACGGGCCTTACGATAACGTGGCCCAGTCTGCATTGTAATCTAGTCTGCACTGCAATTTAGTCTGCACTGCAAACTAAAATCAGTTGCCTGCAAACTAGTTTGCGTTGCAAACCAAGTCCCCCCATTAAACCTAAGCCAGCTTCTTTCGTAGTAGACTCCACTCGTTATGTACTGCTTGCAGCTAGCCTGCTCCCGCCAAGCTCTTTCGTGCACTGGAGGCCACTATGTCATCGAATGCTGTTCCGCAAGGTTCCCTGGTTTTGCTGTGGGCCGGGGAGAATCCGGCGGTGCATGCGGCGTTGCTCGAAGAGCTGGAAGCGGCGGAGATTCCGTTTGCCGACAAGACTCTTGGCGATGATGAAGTCGCGCCGACGGCCGATCCGCTCCCGATCGATTGGAAGCCGCGGTTCGGATTCGAAGTGGCGGTGCTTTCCACGGATCTTGCCGCCGCGAAAGAAGTGCTTGAAAAGCTGCTGGAGGAAGAGCCGGCCGATGTGGAAATTCCCGCACAGGACGACGTGGCCGCAGCGGAGCCGCCGCTCGTGGTGACTACCGAAACGCATCCGGCGGTGGAAATCTGGAATGGAAGCGACGAGCGGATCGCGCAATTTCTTACCGCGGCGATGCAGGAAAACGAAATTCCTATCCACCTGGAAAATCCCGGGGAGCAAACGCGGATTTTCGTTTCCGCGGCGAATGAAAAGCGGGCGCGGGAGATTGTGCGAGAAGTCGTGGAAGGCGCGCCGCCGGAGTAGGTTTTTCGCAGTGGCTCATTCAAACCAAGCAGCGCTCGGCTTTCGCGTGCATTCTGGCTGGACCGCGCTTATCGCGGTGTGTGTCGATAAAGGCTCACCCGCCGTGCTCGCACGGCAGAGGGTCCACCTCGTCGAAACTTTCACGTATGAATTCCGCCAGCCCTATCACACCGCAGCAAAGATGCTGCAAGGTCAAGCCCGCGAATTCGTCGCGCGAATGCAGGCTGAGGCGAGGCGGCTGGCTTACCGCGCGATTCGCGACATTCAATCAGAGTTGCAAAAACAGGGCCTGGAACTCACGCGATGCGGCCTTCTCCTTGCCTCTGGCAGACCACTCCCCGGCCTGGACAAGATTCTTGCTTCACATGCGCTGATTCACACTGCCGACGGCGAACTCTTCCGCGAAGCTCTTCTTGATGCGAGCACTCGTTGTGGCCTCCGCGATTTCAGAATTAAGGAACGAGAACTCCTGGACCACGCCGGATTGGTTTTTCGTCTTAAGAGTCCGGCTCTGATGAGACGGGTCACCGAACTTGGCCGACCTTTTGGCTCTCCCTGGTCCCAGGACGAAAAGTTTGCCACGCTCGCCGCCTGGCTCGCCTTGGAAACTCCTTCGAAGAACATCTCCAAGGAGCGGGAAATGCTCTCGGCACCTTGACGTTTTTGCTTGTCCTGTGTTTCTGTGGCCACTGGTGTTCTCTCGGGAGGCTTCTTGAACCTTGCTGATATTAAGACTGTCGCGGTGCTGGGCGCGGGGACGATGGGGAACGGCATCGCGCATGTGTTTGCGCGGTCGGGTTACAAGGTGATTTTGCGGGACGTGGAGCAGCGGTTTCTGGATCGTGGGATGGAGATGATCGGCAAGAATCTGGATCGGGAGATCAAGAAGGGCAAGATTGCGGAGGCGGAGAAGGGAACGGTGCTTGGCCGGCTGCAGCCAGTGACGGATATGGCGGCCATTGGGGCGGCGGATTTCGTCGTCGAAGCCGTACCTGAAAAAATGGAGATTAAGCGCGCGGTGCTAACCGAGGCCGACGGGATTTTGCGGGATGAGGTGATCATCGCTAGCAACACTTCGTCCATTTCGATGACTACGCTGGCGGCGCTGACCAAGCGGCCCGACCGATTTGTGGGAATGCACTTCATGAATCCGGTGCCCGTGATGGTACTGGTCGAAGTGATTCGGGCGCTGCAGACGAGCGACGCCACGTTTGAAACAACCATGAAGCTCGCGGAGAAGCTGGATAAGAAGCCGGTGGCCGTGAACGACGCGCCGGGGTTCGTTTCGAATCGCGTGCTGATGCCGCTGATCAACGAGGCCGCCTACTGCGTCATGGAAGGCGTGGGGACGGCAGAAGCTGTCGACGGGGTGATGAAGCTGGGCATGAACCATCCCATGGGGCCGCTGGAGCTGGCGGATTTCATCGGGCTGGATGTTTGCGTGGACATCATGCACGTGCTCCAGGAAGGATTGGGCGATCCCAAGTATCGCGCGTGCCCGCTGCTCAAAAAGTATGTGGCGGCTGGGTGGCTGGGGCGCAAATCCGGGCGGGGTTTTTACAGCTATGATCAATGATTTCTCCAACTGGGGTCCGCTGTAAAGGGAAACTCTAATATCGCGGTGTCTGGGGCAGTTCCAACCACCTCGTGTTGCGTAACCATGAGATAATCTGACTGACTCGGTTTTGTGGCGGGCAAGTGCCGCGCGAGGCATAGAGCCAATGAAATCCTACGTTTTCAAAGTGGCCATCGAGCCCGATAAATTCGAGGATGGC
>WNFI01049806.1_pt1 | contig 31122 bp, 36 predicted proteins | sample 5400471 | NCBI WGS metagenome assembly WNFI01 (sample SAMN13153348, study PRJNA577476) | soil metagenome | isolation source: 100 cm saprolite on Douglas fir-dominated hillslope | place: USA:California | collected 2013-09-17
TATAAAGTTCACGCAAACTATTTTGCGTTGTCATAAACTTCAAAAAATCCCATGCAGCGGCTTGACTTGGGCTAGATTTCAAAACCCCATTAGCCCAGTAATTAGCATACGAAATACTTGGAATCGTTGATCCATTTGCGGGTAATTGTGGAACGGGCACAACTGCAAAATGCAAACTCGGATTTTGTTTTTTTATTTTGTACGAATCCTCATAACGCCCAAAATACATCGCAAGCTGGCCATTTTCAAAATCAGTTATAGAAGCAGGTAACGTCTCGTCCCAAACCCGATCCACTTTTGAAAAATTGGTATAAAAAGTTAATGCCGATTGCCCCGCAGGTGCCGTTGGATTTGTCAAATCAGCCCCATTTTGCAACATCAAAAGTGCAAGTATATCCTGCCAATAATCAATATTAGAAGTCACCCCAATACCAGCCCCCGACTGTTTTATATTTCCATTAGTGTCCCTTATTGTGAGGTCACTCGCTATCTTCCTAAAATCATCCCAGGTTTTTGGTGGATTTTTTCCATAAGCCTGAAAAATATCAAGATTCACAAAAAGCGCAATCCCGTTATACTCCAGTGGGGCTCCAACAAATCCATTTTTAGTCTTTAAGTCACCAGTTACAACTGGATAAAAAGTAGACGAAAAATCATCTTTTACTGGTGTCAAATTTCCTCCAAATATTGGCACCCAGCTATTATGAAATTCAAATATATCAGGTCCTTTCCCTTGAGCTATAGCGTTAACCAATCTCTCTCGATAATCCTGTTGTGATTGGCTTACAAAATTTATTTTTACGTTAGGATTTTTTTGTTCATATTCGTTTATTAGTGGAGTCACCGCGTCCGCGTCTTCTTCCAAGCTCCACCATGTTATGCTAGTTTCTTTTGAACCACCTGCCCCCGACAAAAAAAGTTTCCCAATTAATAAAATTGCAACCAATAAAAATAAAATAATAACACCAATTAAAATTGCATTTTTTGGAAATTCACGGTGCCTCGCCACTATTTTTTGCTTTTCAATTTGCAACTCTTGTTGATTCATCTGAGATGTAAAAATATTTTGTTCCTGCATACTATACAAGTATAATACAGTTTATGACAAAGTTTAAAATCAAGTTTATTATTCTCGCTCTTTCTGTTCCTGTTTTCTTTTTTCTGTACTTCTTAGACAGATTTTATCCAAACGTTTATATTTCTGGAATTAATCTTAGCGGGAAAACTAAGACCGAAGCAGCTAAATTAATTAATCCTCAAATTAATATCCCAGAAAAAATCACTCTTAAATACAACGATAAAATTTACACCCTTCAAACAAACTCTTTGAATATTATTTTCGATAAAGATAAAACAATAAAAAGAGCCTTGTTATTGGGAAGAAGTGGCAATATTCCATTTGATATAAACCAGATATTACATACTTTTAACCATAAAAAGGATTTTCCAATAGAGTTAAACATGAACATTGATAATCTCAATAATTTCATAGATAACGTTGTAAAAGAAATCGACATCACTCCTCAAAATGCAAAGTTTGCAATTATAAACAATGAAGTCACATCTTTTGCTCCCGAAATTAACGGCCAAAAAGTCGATAAAGATAAATTAAGAGAGGCGATCGTTTCTGCAATAAACAATCATTCTATTTCAATAGATATTCCAGTCAAACCAGAATTGGCCGAAGTGACAACTTCAGACGTCAACAATTTGGGTATCAAAGAACTTATTGGCACTGGCACTTCCCACTTTGCAGGGTCTATCGGTTCTCGCATTTACAATATTAATTTAGCGGCAAGCAGAATTAATAATACGCTAGTTGCTCCAGATCAAGTATTTTCTTTTGATCAAACAGTTGGTGATATTTCAGCCCTTAATGGTTATCAGCAAGCATATGTTATTGATAACGGAAAAACAGTTTTGGGTGATGGCGGCGGAGTTTGCCAAGTCAGTACCACAATGTTTCGCGCAGCCATGAATAGTGGCCTACCGATTGTTGAGCGTCATGCTCATGCATATAGAGTCCATTATTATGAAGAGGATGCAGATCCAGGCTTTGATGCAACTATTTACAGTCCAACAGTAGACTTTAAATTTAAAAACGACACAGGAAATTATATTCTAATTCAAACAAATATAGATTTAAATAATCTTGTTTTAACCTTTAATCTTTACGGTTTTATACCGACGACCCAACTTTACCAATTGGAACTGTCAAACAAATCGACTTTTCAGCTTCTGGCATAAAATCAAAGTTTGATTACACAGTTACTAAAAATGAAGAAATAATAAATAAGCAAACTTTCTATAGTGACTTCACTCCCTGGCAAGCAAAATTCTTAAGAGGTACTAAGATTTAACTTCTTTTCCCTATTTTTCTTTTCCTCTCTAACTTTTATCCAAAAACTTTCATATTCAGACGAGTTCGCAAAATTTATTCTAATACCAATCATATTTAAAACCGGCGCTGTACTGCCATCTTTCAACTCGTCCTCTAATATCTCCAAAGTAGCATTACGCCCTTTAAGTTTTAAATTAAGATTTTTTATAATATCAAACTGTTCAGCCGTAACAAAAAAACCATTTTCGATTAAATGATTTATCTTTTTATTCCTCTCCTCTTGCGAAACTGAAATAAATGTTCTTTCCATAATTATTGTTTATATATACTCCTTACACTTAAATTCGTCAATCCTGAGGTATAATTACAATATGAAAATATTAGGTATTGAAACAAGTTGTGATGAAACAGCAGCAGCAATTATTGAACAACTTCCAAACGGGAACTTAAAAATAATTTCTAACGTCGTTGCAAGCTCCCAAGATATGCATGCAAAAACAGGCGGAGTAATCCCAGAAAACGCCGCTCGCGAACAAGTAAAAAGCATCATCCCGGTTATAGATCAGGCTTTAAAAATTGCTAAATTGAAAATTGAAAATTTGGACGCAATAGCCGTCACAGTTGGTCCCGGCTTAATCGGCTCTCTTTTGGTCGGCGTCGAAACCGCAAAAACATTATCTTACTTGTGGAAAAAACCAATCATTCCAGTAAATCATCTCATTGGCCACATCTATGCAAATTGGTTAAATAAAAATAATCCCCCAGAATTCCCAGCATTAGCATTAGTAGTAAGTGGTGGCCACACAGATTTAGTGTTGTTATCTGGTCCGGCGCACGGAGTGCGAATTAAATATATCGGAGGAACACGTGATGATGCAGCAGGTGAAGCATTTGATAAAACTGCAAGATTATTAAATCTTCCATATCCAGGAGGTCCAAATTTAAGTAAAGTTGCACAAAAATATATAGACAAAAATTTAAATGCAGAACTAATTTTTTTTCCTCGACCAATGATCTACGACAAAAATTTTGACTGGTCTTTCTCTGGACTTAAAACTTCAGTAAGTAGAGAAGTTTTAAAAAATCCAAATTTTGACAAAGAAAAAATCGCAGCTGAAACTCAAGAAGCCATCGTTGACAGTCTTGTTTTTAAAAGTTTAAAAGCAATAGAAAAATATAAACCAAAAAGTTTCTTGCTAGCGGGTGGCGTTGCAGCAAACTCAAGACTTAGGGAGAAATTCCAAGCAGGAATGCCGATGCGGCATTCGGGTAAACTCGCCCGCACGTCTCTGCACGTTCCTGAGGTTGCCCTCTGTACAGATAACGCAGCATATATTGCAGCAACAGCTTTTTTTGTGAGGTATGAAGTCCCCTGGCAAAAAATTGATGCCAATCCAGAACTCACAATTACTGATCTGGTATAATTTCCTCATGGACAAAACATACGACCCAAAAAAATTCGAGAAAGATATTTATGCTTTATGGGAAAAGTCAGGTGCTTTTAAACCAAAAATAAATAAAAAGAAAAAACCATTTACAATAATTCTCCCTCCTCCAAATGCTAATGCCCCTCTTCATTTAGGTCATGCAATGTATGCCATTGAAGATGTTTTAGTTAGATATCACAGAATGCTTGGAGACGCAACTCTTTGGTTGCCAGGTGCTGATCATGCAGGGTTTGAAACCCAAGTTGTTTACGAAAAACATTTAGCAAAAGAGGGAAAATCTCGTTTTGATTTTGACCGAGACACTCTATACAAAAATATCTGGGACTTCGTCCAAGGAAACAAATCAACAATGGAAAGTCAGCTAAAAAAACTTGGATTTTCAGTTGATTGGTCAAGAGAAAAATTCACACTAGACGCTGACATAATAAAACTCACCCAGTCTACTTTCAAAAAATTATATGACGATGGGTTAGTTTATCGAGAGAACAGATTGGTAAATTATTGTACAAAGCACGGTACAGCTTTTTCAGATCTTGAAATAGAACACATCGAAAAAGATGATTTTCTTTATTATGTAAAGTTTGAAATTAAAAATATGAAAGATCTAATAGTTGCAACGACTCGCCCCGAAACTCTTGCAGGCGACACTGCTCTGGCTGTAAGTCCTAGAGACAAAAGATATAAAAAATATATTGGCAAAACCACAACTAATTTAATTACAGGAAAAGTTATGCCAGTTATAAGCGATGACAGAGTAGATAAAAAATTTGGAACTGGAGTCCTAAAAATAACACCAGCACACGATGCAAATGATTTTGAAATATCAAAAACTCACAATCTCCCCTTAATCCAAGTTGTAGATTTTAGGGGAAAGTTAAATGAAGTAGCAGGTATTTTTGCTGGTCTTAAGGTTTTAGATGCAAGACAAAAAGTGGCCGACTTTTTAACAAGTGAGAATAAGCTAGAAAAAATTATTCCATACAATCACACAGTTGGAACATGCTATAAATGTGGAACTGTTTTAGAACCACTTCCACTTCCACAATGGTACGTTAAAACAAAACCATTAGCCAAAAAAGCAATTGATGTTGTTAAAAAAGGTGAAATAAAAATCATCCCAAAAAGATTCGAGAAAACCTACTACCAATGGCTTGAAAATATCCATGATTGGAATATTTCTCGTCAAGTAGTTTGGGGGATAAGGATTCCGGCATGGAAATGTATTGACTGCAACGAATGGACGGTAACCGATGGTTCTGTTCCCTCTTCGTGTTCTCGATGCGACAGCAGAAACATCGAGCAAGATACCGATAACTTTGATACCTGGTTCTCTTCAGGCCAGTGGCCTTTTGCGACTTTAGGCTATCCAGATAATGATGATTATAAATATTTCTATCCAACAAGTGTTTTAGAAACCGGTTATGACATTTTATTTTTCTGGGTCGCAAGAATGGTTATGTTAGGGTTATATGTAACTGGAAAAATTCCTTTTGAAAACGTTTACCTCCATGGACTAGTCCGTGATTCAAAAGGCCAAAAAATGAGTAAGTCAAAAGGTAATGTTATTAATCCAATGGATATTGTAGAAAAGTTCGGTGCAGACGCATTAAGAATTTCATTAATTGCAGGAACCGGTGCAGGTAATGATCAAAACTTCACAGAAAGTAAAATAGTGGGTTACAGAAACTTTGCAAACAAAATCTGGAATGCTGCAAGATTTCTGGAATTAAATTACAAAGAAAAGGCAAATTCAAAAGAAAAAGATAAAGAATTCTATAAAAAACTTGATGAAGTAAAAACTGAAGTAACAAAAAATTTAAATAAATTTAATCTCTCTCTTGCAGCCGAAACCGTCTATGAAAATTTTTGGCATTCGTTTTGTGATATATATATCGAAGAAGTCAAAAAAGATAACCTATCATGGAAAGCGTTAAAGGAAGGCTTAACCAATTATCTTAAACTCCTTCATCCCTTTATGCCATTTGTCACAGAAGCCATCTGGCAAGAAAATAAATTTTTGCGTGATAATCCCCTCTTGATTAATTCAAAGTGGCCTGAGTAAAATGCTCTAGTGCCAAAAACTGCCAAAATAAATTTTAAACCTTACTTCATTCACTATGCATACTGTCTTGGCATAATTGCTCTTTTAATTTTAACTTCAATCAATATAAATAAATTCTTTGAGTCACAAAAAGTGTTAGGTATTTCAGTAGACGTAACGCCGCTTCAAAACGAAAAGGATTATTGGGAAAATATTGTCAGTCAAAATCCATCATACACAGATGGTTACTTGGAAATTGCAAAAGTAGATGTGGAGCTCGGTGACAAAAACGAAGCAACAGCTTACATCACAAAGGCATTAACACTAGATCCAAATTCTACAGAAATTACTTCTGTTCAGAAGGCTCTTGGTCTTTAGGAGCTTCAGCAGTTTCTGTTCCCTCTGGTTTTGCAGCTTCTTCTGTTGTTTCTGTCGCCGCAGGCGCAATAATTTCTTCCTTCTGAGGTGGCTCAACTTTAGCAACAACAGTCTCAGGATCTGCCTTAACTTCAATCTTCTTGCTATCATATTTAAGGTCAGTTATTTTGACCGTCTGATCAACTTCAGTAAGCTTTGTTGCATCAATTTCAAATTTAGGAATCATGTCCCCTGGAAGTGCTTCAACTTCAAGCTCTTGGACAAGTAGCACCGCAGTTCCAATTCCACTCTTTTCAGCTGGAGATTCTCCAACTAATTCTACTGGAATTTGTGCATTAACTTTCTCTTTCAAATTAACTTGCAAAAAATCAACATGTAGTAGCTCGCTTGTGACGGGATGTACTTGAAGATTATGAACCAAAACTGGTCGAGTCTCTTTACCAAGGGTGAGTTCAATTATTCCAGTCTCCCCTGTCTTTTTATAAACCTCACGAAAATCTTTAGAATTAATTTCAACTGCATGAGATTTCACATCTCGTCCATAAACGTTAGCAGGAACAATTCCTTGCTTTCGCAAAGTTTTAACTTTTCGCCCTGTTATTTTTCGTGTATTTGCTTTTAGAGTTACCATTCTTATGCGCAAGCTTTGCTTACCATTCTATTTTTGTATTAAAATCGCTCTCAAGATTTGTATTATAGCGTGTTACAGCCCTCTGGGTCAAGAAAGCTGGCAACACAAAATTAATATTTGTCGGACTTGTAAATATACCTGCTTGCCGCCTCATATAAAACAAAACCTTTCCGCTTTTGCTGTAATCAATTGTATTTTTATTGTGCCATGTAAAAACGACTTGCGCTAACGTTCCTGCCGGGACTTGGAGTAACACTCCTCCCTCTGTTCGCCCCTGTAACTGGGCAATGTCCACTGGAAGATTTCTTTGGTCAGAATTTATAGTAAGACTTGCCTTTTCAAAAATAGCGCTAGCCGGCGCCATGACGCGAACAAAATTACGATAAGTTTCAGTCCCAGCATTTTTATAATTAACTTCAAGTCTATTTAATACATCCGTCCCAGTTAAATTAACTAACAAATTTGAAGTCCTAGAAATTTGTGAATTAACTTTGTTCCCTCCCAAATTTGCTTCAACTATTCCAAGCCAATTAGAAATACAATTTCCAAAACAAGATGGAATATCCACTCCCCCGTCCCAATTTAAATTATTAAGAGAAGTCGAAAATCTATCATCATTCAAAAAGACCTGTACATCTTTACTCTTCAACAAATCAAAAATATTATTTTCATTTATAATGTTATCAGAACTCATTGTAACCACCCCATCAATAAGTTGATTCACTTCATTTTGCAAAAACCACTCAATTTTCGGCGCTGCTATTCTAAAGTCAGCATCCCAATTAGCATCCGCCAATTTCCAATTATTCTGTCCCAAATATTTCTTCAAAGCGTCAGGTGGATCAACCTGTCCTTTTAATAACTTATCTGAATTCTTAACATCGTAAGATGATTTATTAGTTAACTTTCCTTTTTCAAAAGTAAAAACATCAAGAGCTGTGATTAGTCCTCCAGTTGGCCTTAGTTCATTTTTATCCTGTGTCACAACAAGATAATTCATCTTTTTATCCATCCCCAAAATGCTTGGCAAATTTTTAACTAAAGTTCGAGTATTATCCAAGTACAACCTTAAATTATTAAAATCTAAGGTTATTGGCAACGATTTCTCGAGAGATAAGAAAGAACTCTTTTTATATAAATCATCCAAATTCAAAAATAATTGGTTAGATTCCCCCGCCAAATCATAATCATTATTGCCTGCAATTTCGCGCTCCAATTTTTGCCCCAAATTTACAGTGTTCGTTGCCTCTTTTCCAAAACTATTCATGTCACGCAAAGTTTTTGATTGAGTTGAAAAAGTTGCAAAGCCCGATGATATATCAAAATAAGTCGTTGCACTTTTCAAGTCAGATTGAGTGAGTTTCAGAAAACCAATTTTCAAAGCAGTTGTTGAAACAAGAAGTGATAAAAATGGCAATATAAAAACAAAAACAGCAAGCGATAAAAGTATTCCTGCCCTCCCCAACTTCTTCTTGTTAACTTTAATCTTCCTTACTTTCTTTATTTTAATTTCTTTTTCACTCCTGTTTTTTATCACCCACTCCACAGTCTCTTTCAATACATTTTTGTTCTCTTGCACTTCCAAAAAGTCATAATTAGAAATCGTGCCAGGTTGTATTATTTTTTCGTCAGTTACATAATTAACGCCAGGAATAATGTCTTGAAGTTCCCTCAAAAATTCATATGCACTTTTCTTGTATGCAATTACATTTTCTTTTCCAGGAAATCCATACGAAAAAATTCCCTTAATTAAAGTTTCAATAAAGACGTCTCCCTCCACAAACTTCGCATTAACGAACTCACCCAAGTGAAACTAAAAAGATCCATCCCCGCTCCATATATTTCCCCTAAATAAACTATCGAGAGATTTCTATTTTTTATTTTTTTGGCTTGCTCTGCCACATTTTCAACATCTCGTCTTGTTTCATTATTTACAACGTATGGCAAAATAACTTCTGTTTTTGGAGCATAATCAGCTGAGAATTTCAGTATAGTTTTTAATATCGACTTAGAAAAAAATCCATCTCTAATTGAAAATCCTTGAACCAAAAATATATAAGCCGGGATTTCATTGACGCTCTCGCGAAAATCTTTAAATATTAAGTTTTCGTCTTTCGAAAAGTATTTTGCAAATTCCGCGCGGTGATTTGTAACCACAACGACTCGTGACGACTTGGCTAAAAGTTCTTTAACAAGAAAAATAGAAACAACATTAGGATTTGAAAATACATAAGAAACGGGCAGCATATAATCCATGTCTAATAATATCATTTCCGCACTTAAATTTGATTCCTAAAAATCTTCCACAAAATAGATCTTGGTCAAAGACGTGAAGAATTGTCTAACTTTTCATTGAGAAGTGCATCGGCAATTTTATTTTTATCTCGGAGTACATGGACCCATTTGATCGTAAAATTATGTTTTCTCTGCAAAGATTTCACCTCTTCTGCAAGTTTCACAAGCTTCTCATCCTTAATTTTATATCGCCCTTCCAGTTGCCTTACAACAAGTTGTGAATCAAGATAAAAAATTATTTCTGTAGGGGCGTAATTCATTACGCCCTCCAAAGCAAATATCACTCCTTCATATTCTGCTACGTTGTTTGTTGTTGTTCCAAGATATTTGGCGTCTTGTTTTATTATCTTGTCATTTTGATATATCACATAAGCACACGCTGCTGGTCCTGGGTTTCCGCGAGATCCTCCGTCAGAAAATATTGTCAACATGAAGATTTATTTTTTAAGGCTTACTATCAAATATCTATCACGAGATTCCCCTTCTGAAGTCGTAACTATTTCAGTGTCAGTTGAAAGCGCCATATGAACAATTCTGCGCTGAGAAGGTGTAAGGTTATAAAGTTTTTGTTCTTCCCCAGTTTGCTTAGCCCTTGCTGCAGTTTGCTCAGCCATTTCAATAAGCCTCTGGTTTTGTTTCTCGCTCCACCCAGCAATATCTAAAGATATCTTCACCCAAACACCCGTTTGTTGTTTCAAAGCAATTCCTAAAAAAGATTGAATAGCGGCAAGTGTTGATCCATGAAGCCCAATAAGTAGCCCTGCAGATTCCCCCGGGTCAAGCTCTACTTTGTAGATTGTTTCTTTGTCTTGTTTCTCGCTAGTTATTTCAACTTTTACTTCAATACCAATAAGTTTAAACAACTCATCCAAAATACTCTGAATTTCTTTTTCCATATCTGGGCTTATTGTAACAGATGATTTGTCTGAAGCCAAGGAAGGATTTAGTTCACAACGTTCTGAGGTTTACCTTCTGCAAACTTTTCAATATTTGAAACAAAAGTTTCCCATCTTGCCGTATTTGCTTCAGTTGTACGAAATGCAGTTGGAGGATACACAATACAATTTTTAGTATTCAAAAACTGTTCTGCAAGTTCTGGAGTAAAGACTTATTTTTTCTGAATTTATTATTTCTTCTGTTTCCTTATTCAATGAAAGAGCCAAATCGACCACGTCACTCGTTTTTAAAATCTCATCTAATTCCATTTTTGTCGCACCTAATTTATTAAGTTCAGGTTTATCGGTTTTTGAAAAATAATTAACTTTCATTCCAAAACCAATTCCAATTTGAGCAATACGACCACCAATTCTTCCAGCTCCCAAAACTCCCAAGGTTTTATCCTTTAATTCCATTCCCATAAATTTATCAAAAGAAAAATCTTTATTTCTTGCCTGATTCTTAGCCTTTTCTAATTCCCTACCATGCTCAAGTAGGGCCGCAAAGAAAAATTCAGAAACTGCTTCAGTAGAATATCCACCCAAATTACAAACTGTAATATTTTTCGATCTTGCATATTTAACATCAATATCATCAAAGGCTGTGGCAAGTTTTCCAATATATTTAAGATTTGGAGCTGCATCTATTACTTCCTTGTCTATATTCACACCAAACTTGGTAAACATCACTTCAGTATCTTTGAGGAAATCTTTTAATTTTGGATCGTCACGAGAAATAAATTCTGTTTTTTCAAATAAAGTTTTTAATCTATCAAAATACTCTGGGGGGGTCTCGCCTTCTTTGAAGTTAATAAAAAGTGCTTTAGAAAACATAAGGATATGATAACACAAAATAACTTTTGTCCAAGTACTAGACTTTAATCTTCAACACTTTCATCCAGCTCTTTAATCCCCCAAGTCCAGTTGATCTATATTGCTGAATAGTCTGATAAATAGAAAATGTCACCCAATAAATAGCTACTCCAGCAGGGAATCTTCCCCCAATAAGTAAAGTCATAAGAGGAAATGTATAAATAGCAGATGATTGCATAGCAGCCGCAAAATCATCCCCTGCTCCTGGCGTTTTCTTAGCAGCCTTTTCACTGGCTTCAATGTACGGAGCGGTAATTTTTGCAGAAATCATTTGAGAGACAGCGGCCAAAATCAAAAGTGGCCCAGGAACACCAAAAGGAATTCCAGGAATATTAAAGGTATCAGCTTTGGTAACATTCAAATACAAAAATCTTGTGTTTAATAATTCCCCTGCATGAAACTTCAAAGGTTCATAAAGAAGATGATTAAGCTTTGTCGCATCACTTCCCGTAAGAGCTTGAATAAAAACCTGCAAAAGTCCAATCAAAACTGCAAATTGCAAGATCATTGGAAGGCACCCAGCTCCTGGGTTAATCCCCTTTTCTTTATAAAAGTCGCTCTGCGCTTTCATAAGTTTCGTTTTGTCGTTTTTGTATTTCTTTTTTAATTTCTCAAGCTGAGGCGCGTATTCCTTCATTTTCTTCATAGCTTCCATTGATTTTTTAGTCATAGGCCTAAGTGCTGTAACAAGAGTCAACGTAAAAGCAATTATGGCAAGCCCCATGTTGTTGCCGAAGATTCTATAAAAAAGCACCAAGCCGTTGGCTAGAGGTTGAATTAAAATTACATTAAATATATTCATAAATTAAATAACAGGGTCATATTTTGGTTTTGTTAACGGGTTGCATTTTATTATCCGCTTTACTCCCATTCCAAATCCTTTTATTCCATATTTCCTCACAGCCTCATCCATATACTCACTACAAGTTGGTGTAAACCGGCACGCATGTCCAAACAAAACCACAAAGATTGGTGAAACTAATGATTTATATAACCCGAGGGGGTTATACAAGCTTTGCTTATATGTTTTTAATGACATCTTTCAACTCAATCTCGAGTGTACCATGCGAAGCATGTAAAATACTAGGTTTCACAATAATTACATAGTCCATTCCATTTTTCACCAGATCCAAATTTTTCCGTATAATTTCGCGTAAAATCCTCTTCACACGATTTCTCTCATGCGCCTTTGTGGAAATTTTCTTTGAAACAATAAAACCAAACCTGCCGGCCGAAGCCTTGGCGAAGGCTGGTCGCCTTACAAACGAAACAGTAAAATTTTTCGAGGAAATAAACCTGCCATTTTGCCGGACATTCTCAAAATCAGACTTTTTTGATAATCGATTTTCTTTTTGGAGCATTTAAAGACTAATTCTTGTTCGTCCCTTCAATATTCTTCTTTTTATTACCGCTCTTCCACCAGCAGTTTTATTGCGAGCTCGAAATCCAAACTTTCGAATACGTCTTTTCTTACTTGGTTGATATGTTCTCTTAGTAGCCATGTCTATATTGTAGATTATTATGGCCCATTTTGCAAAAATGGTATAATATAGCTATGTACAATTGGTCTATTGATGAGAAAAAGTTTAAAAAAGATAACCCTGAAAAATATGAAATTTGGAGATTTTCTCAATTAATTAACTATGGTCTTGGAAACCAAAAACTAAATAAAATTCGTGTTAAAAAACTTTGGCCACAAATAAAAACAAAAATTGATCCAAATACAAAAGTGTATTTAGAATATCTATTATGGGGAACAAAACCATCCTCAAAAAACATCACAAAGAATTTCTGGCACTTGTCCTAAAAGAACCATATTTGATTAAAAGATTTTATTGGACAGGTGGAACTGTGCTTTCTGAATTTTATTTACATCATCGCGAATCTGACGATATTGATCTTTTTAGTGAAAATCAGGAAATCCATTTACCGAGTATTAATAAATTCATAAGCATAGCTGGCAAAAAACTAAAAGCCAAAGAAATAACCCATAGACAGTACTTGGGACTTCATACATATATTTTCAAATTACCAGGTGTAGATTTGAAAGTTGACTTTAACTATTATCCGTTTCAAAGACTTAATAAAAATAAAAAATGGAGAGGTTTGGAAATTGATAGTCTTAAAGACATTGCTGTAAATAAAATACAAACAATTTCAACAAAACCAAGAGAACGGGATTTTGTAGATCTGTATTTTATCTTAAAAAAAGAAAAATGGGATTTAAAAGATTTAGTAATCTCAGCTAAAACAAAGTTTGATTGGCACATCGATCCAATTCAATTAGGACAAACTTTTGCACAAGTAGTCACTTTAGAAGATGTTCCCAGAATGTTAAAACCATTTGATAAGAAAAAAATGCATGATTTTTTTTTAGAGAAAGCCAGAGAACTGGAAAACAAAATTTTTAAGTAGATTTCTTCGTCTTTTTTGTGTCTTGACGAATTGTGGATAACTTGCGTAACATCGGCCTGTATGAAGCTCGATAAAAAAGAAGTATGGCACGACGTCCTTGAAAGCGTAAAGGTTTCAGTTTCTGCTCCAATTTTCGCCACATGGATTTCCCAAACAGAGCTCAGCAGTCTTAAAAAAGTAGGGGATAACCGCTACATGGCAGATATTTCATGTAATTCTATTTTTGTAAAAAGCCAGATTCAAGATAGATATTTTGGTTTGATTCAAGATGCCCTTATTAAAACTGTCGGCGCGCCGTGTGATATAAACCTGTCTATTGGCGTTGTCGCTCAGACGCCAAAGGCGAGCAATATTATTTCTCCACTTTTCCAAGCTGACGACGACAAAAATGAAGAATTAGTAAATAACTTAATAAGAAGCAATATCAGGCTTGGTTTCACTTTTGAAAATTTCGCAGTCTCAGGCAGTAATCAAATGGCCCACGCCGCCTCAATGGCAGTAGCAGATCACCCAGGCGTTACTTATAACCCGCTATTTATCTGGGGAGGAGTAGGTGTTGGTAAAACTCATCTTATGCAAGCAGTTGGATTAAAAATGATCAAAGCCAATTTAAATTCAAAAGTCTTGCTTTGTTCTGCTGAGGAATTCACAAACGAAGTAGTGCAGGGGATAAGAAACAAAACAACCCAAGCCGTGCGTGATAAATACAGAAAGCTCCAAGGTTTATTTGTTGACGATATTCAATTTATAAGCGGTAAAGAAGGCGTCCAAGAAGAATTTTTTCATACATTCAACGCCGTTGCAGGAGCAGGTGGTCAGGTAATTTTAACCTCAGACAAGCCTCCCCATGAAATAAAAAATATTGAAGCGCGCTTGAGAAGCCGTTTTGAGGCAGGATTAACAGTTGACGTGGGAGAACCAGATTTTGAATTACGCTGCGCAATTGTTCAAATCAAAGCTAAAGAAAAGGGGACCGAGCTCGATATGGAAATAGTCACCCTAATTGCCGCAAATATTGAAGGCGCGCGCCAAATCCAGGGCTTTTTAACAAGACTTTTTTCAGAAAGCAAAATCAAAAACCTACCAATTGACGAAAGCTTAATAAAATCTCTCCTCGGGAAGGGAACCGATAAAGAAATCAAGAAGCTCGATGCAACGAATCCCGAAAAAGTGGTCGACGCTGTCTCAAATCATTTCGCAATTAGTAAAAAGGCTCTAACCAGCCACGGCAGGGCGCGAGTTATAGCCAGGCCTCGCCAAATTTTAATGTACTTACTCCGAACTGAGCTAGGCTTGCCCCTCCAAGAAGTTGGCCGCATAATAGGAGGACGTGATCACTCAACAGTTCTTCACGCTGTGGATACTATTTCGGCCCTAGCCTCCAAAGATGCAAAAATTCGTGGGGATATCTCGGGGATAAAAAACGCCCTTTGAGGATATCTTTTAAAAGTTATCAACTTATCCACCTGTGAAAACTACTTATCAACAATTTTATCCACACACTTATCCATGCCCAGCTCATGTGTAACCCCACACATTCCACATACCTACTACTTCTACTACTATTTATATATAATAATAAACACAAGTTTGACTAAACTTAAAAACTTGTTATATTGGGGATAACAATGAAACTACAAGTTCTTCAAGAAGACCTTTCAAAAATCCTAAACATATCTATCCGTTTTATAAATACCAGGCAATCCCTTCCTGTCCTTGCAAATTTTATGTTGAGAGCTGAGAAAACAAAACTAAAGCTTCAAGCAACCAATCTTGAAATGTCTATAAACACAAGTATTGTAGCCAACTCCAGGTTTTAATGGAAAGCTCGCTACAATGCCGTCAAACGACTTTCCTAAAATTCCAGAAGATATTAACACCAAGCTTGGTTTCTCAATTCCCTCAAATATAATTCTCCCAGCCCTTTCTAAAATTTTATTTGCAACAGGAAGCGACGAAACAAGACCGGTTTTAACGGGCGTATTATTTATTTTTGACGCGAATGAGCTCACGCTTGTTGCCTCAGACGGCTTCAGGCTCAGTAAAATAGGGATAACGCTCGCAAAAAAAGTTGGCGATAAAAAAATAAGTTTAATTATTCCAAAATCTTTTCTTTTAGAATTAATGAAAATTACAGCAAATACTGACCAAATTTTATTTGAACCGCGTGAGACAGATAATCAGTTAATAACAAAAATAGGGGACACAATAATTTCAACAAGGCTAATCGAAGGAAATTTCCCAGATTTTGAAAAAATAATTCCAAAAAATACTACAACAAATGTAACAGTAGACAAAAACGATTTAAAAAGGGGAGTGAAGCTCGCGGCAGTTTTTGCCCGCGAATCGGCAAATGTAATTAAATTAAAAATAAAAGAAAGCTCTCTTTCCTTAGAAAGTGAAAGCGGAAAAGTTGGCAAAGAAAATTACGAAATCGAAGTGAAAGTAGAAGGCCCAGCAGTTGACATCTCATATAACTACAAATTTATAGAAGATTTCACAAATATTGTGGAAGGTGATGATTTGGAAATTAAACTTACAGACGGCAATTCTGCAACAATTTTCAAAGACCCAAAAGCCCCAAACTTCCTCCATCTAATCATGCCAGTGAAAGTTCAGAGTTAAATTCCTGAAGGAACGGGATTTAAATATTGTCCTGAAATTGCAGGCAAATACAAAATTACAGGCGTTCCTTGAGAACTATCATTAGAACCAGTTGTTCCAGTAAGAACAAAAATAGGTTGCAAAATTGTTTGATTTGTTGAGTATTCTCGCAAATAACTTATTTTAGCGTCAGTTATAGTGACTTTAGAAATCAGAGAAGAAAAACTTGAATCAAGATTTTGAATCTTTGCCTGCGGAAGACTTGAAACAAGTTCATCGAAAGATTTAATCTGATAATTTGTATTTGATTGGATGGAATAATTAACCAAAGTCATATCAAATGCAACCACTTTATTATCTCTATTTATTCGTACATTTACTGTTCCAATTCCAGGGGCATTGCTAATTATTGGATATCCATTTATTTTTTGCTCAAAAAGTAAATAAGCAAAATCCGCAGAACTTCTATCGCCAGAAGTAAGACCTTCCGTGGCAGTTTTTAAAAACTGAACAGAACTCAAATTTAAATTATTTATATCGATCAGACCAATTTGTTTTAAAAAGTCCACAGCAGTTTTTGTTAATTGTGAGAATCTTTTAGCATTGTTACATCATTAATAAAGCCAAGTTTTTTCGCTAAAGTTGTTGCTATGTTCACAGAGATGGGTGATGAATCAAAAATATAAGTTGGAAGTGAAGAAGGAATTTGAATTTTATTTCTATCAAGCGCTGATTCTATATTAACGGTTGTTTCAATAGAACTTTTAATTGTCGGTTGTTCAATTTTTATCTGAGTAAAGATTGTTTTGTTCCTCGTCCTTATCAAAAGAAACACAATCCCCAAAACTATTAATATGATAACTACAATAATGAAAATTGTTTTTTTATTTTTCATAATAAACAAATTATATCAAGGAATCTCAACATTACATGAAATCGCGGTTCCATCAAGACATTTTCTAGGAACAGTTACGGGAATATAAGGAGTTATCATTGTAGGCGACCCCGCATTTACATCTTTAGCATTCCAATTCCCTTCTCTAAATTCATAATGCAAATGGAATAATCCACCTGTGTAACCTAAGTTTCCAAGAACACCGATGGATTGACCTGGAGTTACTTGGTCCCCGTCATTTACTGTAGCTGTAAGCATGTGGGCATAAGAAATTCTATATTTTTGTCCCATACAAGTTCCTAAAATAGAAACCCCATTTGGTCCAGCTGGGCTAAAAAATGGAATACCAGTTCCATTAGGACCAGGAACTGTGATAACGCCTCCGCTATACCTATTCACCGTTCCCTGAGCAGTAGCTAAAACAAGATCAGTTTTTGGGTTATATCTATGCGGAAGGATATCAACCGCCTCTTGCCAAATAAAAGCAGGTGGCCCATGTGAAGCAGGTCCACCAGGTCCTTGGTTAATGTGATATGTTTGTCCTTGATCAGTTGCCACAGGCCAACCGCTAGGGCATCCTGGTGGAGATTGAGAAGGTTTTTGACAAGGATTGACTGCCAGAGAACTACTGCTTGGAAGAGATACCCCGCTAAATCCAGAAAACCACAGGTCAGCCATTTTTTGATATCCACCGTCGTTAGGATGAACGGAATCTTTGTAGTCAGTGTTAGTCAATACATCTTGCATGTTAACCAAAGTAATATGCGAATCATTTCTTTGACTAGCCATACTTTGCAATGCCTGATTGTAAAATCCTGTATCTGCCTCAGTTGTTGCTGATTCATGAAGTGTAATAATTTGTGCAAGTATTATTTTTACGTTTGGATTTTTCGCTTCTATTTTATCAATTATTTTACTTACATTTTGAGCATTCGCTGTATAACATAATCCTCCAAGGCTTGGGCAAAGCCTGTTCGTTCCAGCGTGAGTTCCTTCTCTTGGATATCCTTCATGGTGTGTAACAGGATCACCGCCACTTATTACAGTTCCCACAAACTGAACATTCATCCCAGCCGCTTTTAGCTTGTTGTATAAATCCAATCTGTAACCATTAAGAGTTGACGATCCAAAGCCATAAGTAATAGAGTCACCCAGAGCCATGATTTTAACCGATTGCCCATTATTTCCATTAGCTATCGCACCAGATGCTAAAGGAGTAGTACTAGAAGACATACAAGGTTGTGCTGGTGGCACCACATAAGTCCCAGAGTTAATAATAAAAAGAATAATAGCAACAACAATGGGAATTCCAATGAGAGTAATAAGAAGGGGAATAAGAAACGCTGTAAATGCAGCTCCCACTAAAAATCCAAAAAAACCAAAAATAGCAGCACCCGCACCGACCCCAGTTACTGCTCCTCCAAGAGCAAGTCCACCAACTCCAGCAATTGCAGCCCCAACCGCTCCAAAACCAAAATAAAGCGCAGCTCCTCCCCCTAATAATCCAAGAATTGCACCAAGATGTTTTTTGATCCAAGGAACGATTTTGGTTATTAGTTGATTCACTATCCAACCAACAATTTTTGTCAAAATAAAGGCAAGTATTGGTCCAAAGAAAGGTATTGCGTTAGAAAGAACCTCTCCAGCAGCAACCAGCACATTTGTAGCTCCAGACACAACTTGAGACCCAGCCACTCCAACACTTCTTTGTATAAGGTTTTTAGAAATCTTCCCAAAAAAACGCTGAGAAATACTTCCCAAAAAAGACTGGTGTGGTGCTACTGACTGATTAAATATGGCATAAGTCATATTTTTTGGTTCAGTGATGAATTTAACCTCGTTTGCTTTTAATTGGTACTTTTCTGCAAGAAGAGATTTTTCTATCCAACCAATTTTATGACCTTGTCTAGCATAGTTATTTAATTCTTCAGTAAATCCATGAATGGCTTGACGGTTCATCCCCATTCTCACTAAATCTTCTTCATTTTGGGAAGAAAGAATAAATGCTGTAGCTAGAACAATTTTCTTATGACCTTCTTCCCCTCCTTGTTTTGCTCCTTCTTTTGCAAGTTCTTTTACCCCACCAATAACAATAAGAGGACTTGCAAAAACCCCCGTAACTCCTTCTGCACCAACAACTGGAGATTGAAGAATAAGGTCCCCGATTGCTTTTGAATCAAACTCAGGAATGTTATTGGGTGACTCTGCATTTGCAACCCTTTCTATGTAATAGTTAATAGCCTCGTTAAGTTGACTACCGGTCTCAAGGGGGATTACTCCAACTTCTTTTTCTATTCCAGTTACGATCTGCTCCTTTATTTTCTCTGGTTCTATTAAAGCTCTTTCCTGAAGTTCTACTCTTTGATCAATTACCTTGCTTTCTGTATCAGCTTTTTCTTGAGCGTGTTTTACAGCAACATCAATTGCCTTGTTGATGTTTTGTCTTTCTTGCTTTTCTTCTGGCTTGAATTCAAGGACGGCAACCGTAGAGTCAAGAGTCAGTTTTTTTAATCCCTCTAAAAATTCAATTTCACCATTAATCCCCATGCTTCGAATAGCACTAAATCTTTTAAAATCCCAATCTTTGTATTTATCAAAAGTTATAACAACGTTAAATATGAAAATATCAAGTAAGTCCTCAGGAGTATCTTTGTAATAACCCACGCCGCCATCGTTGAAAAATTTCAAAGCGCTGATAAAAAATTCAATTCTTTTTCGTCGTTCTTCTTGCATTTTATTTCTTTACTTGTACCACCTCACTTGGTTTTGTACTAATCAATTTATACTCCTCAGGTGAGGCAACAACCCTAATTGGAGCATGATGAGGTCCTGCAAAAAATATTCCTTCACCAACGTTTGCAGCCATAAGGAGTTGCCTTTCTCCCTGTGATAAATAAAATAAATCTCCCACCTTATCAATTGCAGCAGGGGATTGCTTCAAAAGAACACGCAGTGCCGAGTTTGTGACGATTGCCTTTCCAATGTCCTGTCCCAAGAAATCTTCAACGTCTTGAGTGATTGTGGTAAGCCCTAGGTAGTATTTGCGAGCGCGCTTAACAACACTCCACAAAAATTGCGCCGTGTCAGGATACCTCATCATATGCCACGCCTCATCAACGATAAGTAAACGCTTTTTGACATCCTTTTTAACTTTGGTCCAAATAAAGTCTAGAATTATAAACATTGCAATAGGTCGAAGTACATCTTGAAGATCTTGCACACTAAAAACTGTAAACGGATTTGTAATATTAATATTTGTCTGCTGATCAAAAATCCCGACAAAGCTCCCTTTTACATATTTTTCCAAACGGGCCGCAAGGTCAAGCGCTTCCGGCACTTCCATTCCAATTAAAGTTTTATAAAGATCCTCAACCAAAGGCGGCTCTTTAGTCTGTGTTGCCGGGTCCTGTGTAATTCCCTTAGCCCGATATGTCATAACCAAAGCTCGGTCCAAAAGTGCATCTTGTGTCGCGTTAAGCTCTCCCATGATGACTCTAAATAAAGAATGCAGTGATAAAAGTTTAAGTCCTAATTGATTTTCTCCCTCCTCATAAATTTGTGACAAATCAAATGGATTAATTTTACTTGGAGAATTAAAAGAAAAAGAAATATATTCTCCGCCAACAGGAACGTACTGCTTCGAGTTTAACAAAGAAAGATTTCCCAGCTCCAGAAGTTGCAAAAATTGTCATATTATAGTTTTCAAGCGAGAACCGGTCGAAAATAATAAACGATTCGTTTTGCGGATTTATTCCATATAAAATTCCAGTATCGCTTGATAGCTCCGCTGAAGTAAAAGGAAATGTTGTAGCAAGGCTTGTCGTATCCATATTACGAGTAATCGACAGCCGATCAAATCCAAAAGCTCCTCCAGACAAAAACCCTCGTTCCATATCAAGCGACGCTTTCTTACCAACTATTAGAAGCGACCCAAGTGTGGATTCCACTTGGCGCGTTACCTGATTTAATTCCTCCAAGGTCCCAGCAGGAATTGTTATATAAAATGCAAATTCAAAAAATCTCTCAGACCCTTTTACTAATTGCTCCTGAAGGCTTCTAGCGTCTTCCAATTTTGCCTGTGTCGATGGATTAACTATCTTCCCTCGCTGAATATCAGTTGATATTTCAGCCTCCATTTCAGTAATTTTGCGCCGTAAATCATCAAGGACTGATTTGCCCTCCACTGGATAAATATAAAAGGAAATATCCATAGAGTGATTAAAATTAATAACTGGTTCAAGCCAACCAGGAGCTACAAAGCGAGGATAACCAGCAACAAATAAAGTTCGAAGATAAGTGTCTCCAATTTTTACATAATCAAAATCAACCTCCAAGTCTTGTGGGGCAATAATATCCAAAACAGGCATACTTTTTTTGGTATATTCCAAAACTGGATTAATAATATTTGGTTTCCCAACTGTTTTTTTAGCAAAATTACTTTGATCTGTCATAATTGTAATCAATTACAAGCTTCGATTATAATTAACCTTTCGTTATTACTGGCGCCTTTGGATTATAAAATTCATAAAATAATTGAATTAATTCACTCGTTGTTAATTGTTTTAGTTTAAGGCTTAATCTCCCAGTTTGCCTTATCAAATGATCTCGTTTTGGATAAAGGGCAACTTGAGCTTTCTTTACAACATAACTCTTCGAGAAGGGCAATTGTCCTGAGCTTTGTCGAAGGATAGAAAAGGACTTAGCAACTCCAAGCTCAAGAGGTGAAAAAGGAATAATTATAAAAAATCTCTTTCCCAAAACGTTTTTCTTTTTAACTACTTCCAAAATAAATCCGCGATATGATGCCATCACGCTTTGTAGTTTTGGATTTGTAATTTTAGCAGCTGCCTCGTTTAAATATGCTAAATAATTTCCAATATCTTTGCGCTGCGATCGCACCAATATTTGAATAGAAAACGAAAGTGAATTAAGTAGAGCTGCGTATGCATAAACAACGGCTTGCTGTTCCTTTTCAGATAATAGTCCAAAATTAAGAGAAGTCGACTCCATAACAAGAGCTGCTCCGCCGTCTTTAAATAAAACAATATCGTCCGTGATATCAGCAATAGGAAGCTCTCCCTGAGTTGTTGAAATAAGCGGCAAATCCGGCAAATTCAAAAAAGGAATACGACTTATCAGATCTTTTTGTTTGTTTGTATTGTTTTTCATTGTAAATTTTTTAATATACTCCTCCCTTTAATTCCCTCCTCTACTATAGAGGAGGGTTAGGGTGGAGTACTGTTCTATTTTGCTCGTATTGCAATAGGCATAATTATTCCTCCACTAGTTTCAAAAGTAATTGGGTCAAAAGTAAACCCTTCTTTTTCAATATGTAACTGATATTTCCCGTCAGTCAAGGCCGTTACCGTCAAAAAATGCCCAGCTTTATTTGTTTTCAAGGCCCGCACAGGGCGCCCTGTTTCATCCTGAATTTCCATAATAGCTCCTTCAATAATATTTCCATTTGCATCCATGACTTGCCCACTAACCGTATTAGGAATTGTAGGGAGCGATGGTGGCGCAGCCTGTGTAGAGAAAACTGCCTGCACTGTTGGAACTACAGTCCCGAGCGTAGCCGAGGGATTGCCTACTAAAGTCTGTGCAACTTTTGCTGCATCAAGATTAACAGGTGTTCCGCTCTCTTCAACAAAAATATGCGGTCTATCAGTTTTATTTGTCTGCGCATCAATTTTTATAAAAGTAGTTTGAGGAATCTGAACGTCTTTCTTAATCTCCACTGCAGGAGCAGGGGTTACAGTCCCGAGCGTATCCGAGGGATGCATAGTCAAAACACTCCCACCATCAGTACTAAGAGGCCTGCCCGCCAAAACTGCGTCTTCGCTGTGGGCGGGTGTTGCAGTCGCCGTAGGCGAAAATAATTGCGTAATCTTACTTAAATAAGTATTCTCAAAAATATCAAGTTTAGATAAGGGCCTGTCGGCCGTAGCCTTGGCGAAGGCTGAGCCTACAAGACTTTCATCCTGAAAATATTTTTGCGTTTCTTGTTTTTCCCAATGAAAAAGCGTTGGTGAATATATGGATCTAAAAAATGCAAATATCCATTGCTCCAGTGGTCTTTCTTCAAATGGGACAAAAGCAAGAGCAGCTCCAGAGATGGCTGAAAAAAATATCAAAGGCCATTTGATAAGTCCCGGCAAAGCTGTTGCATAAATAATAACTCCAATGACAACGCCAGTAGCGAGCTCCAAGAATTGTTTCAAAGTCATATCTCCCACCAAATGAAATTGATATGAAGAAATATTTTGTGGTACTGGATGTTGTTCCATAGTACTTTAACTTTACTCCGTGAAGCACTGTGTGCAAATCACAATACTTTTTCACACAAAAATACCCCTTGTTTTAAAAACACAAAAGGATATATTGGAATTATGAGAGACACAAAAATGCTTCAAGCAGTTGCAAGTTCAATATCTTTAATGCGAAAAGAAATAAAAGACGGTTTTAAACAAGTGAACGATAAAATGGACGATGGCTTCAAAAACGTAAATAAGAGATTGGACATGCAAGGCGCATCTCTTGCTTATCTCGAAGACGACGCTCCAACAATTAACGATTTTAATAAATTAGAAAAAAGAGTCAAAAAAATAGAAGTGTCTTTGTTCAGGTAAGTGAGGTGTAATTCCTCCACTGTGCCGCAACTGTAAAGTCAGAAAACTAACAAAGCCTGTCCGTCAATAATTTTGGCATAAGCCGTGAACGAATAGTTCAAAAAAGGCGAATGCGAAAATATGATGGAATTTAGAATCTCGAGCAAGATATGTTTTATTCATACACTAAAGAACAAATTCACCAAGCAGAAGTTTTCATCTCAGATGTTTTAGAATCTCACGGTATTCCAGATCCATATGTATGGAGATTCAACAGAGAAGGAAAAATAATTCCCCAGAATTCCGAAACTCCAGTTGAGGACATTATCTTCCTGGATAACAATATACAGAAAATAGAATTCGGCGCCTTTCTGAAAATTCAAGAAAGAGCATTACAAATGAATTCCGGAGATTATATTTTATGGATTAGTCCGACTCATCCAGTTTATTATCCAAAAGTCTCAAAAATAATAATAACGTATAAAGACAATGACACCCTTGTAAATAGATCTATTAACACAAGATGGGACACAATGGGTTCAATACTTGCAGCAAAAGAATTGGCAAGCCTTTCTGAAATGAATCCAAACATTTTTGAAAATGCCAACGATGTTCGAGCTAACCCAATTTTTATCAGCAAAGAAAAAGAAGAATACCTAGGAATCGCTATTAGAAAAATGCTCGACCAAAGATCAATCAAAATGATGGAAAGTGGAGAAGATGTTAGAGAAAAAGAAAGATATATGTCACACCGTCTTGCGGGCCAGGCCGTCACGTTTGGAAATAACCCCAGAAGTTGTCCGACTGTTTTTGAGATTTTTTCAGGTGAATATTGGCATAAGGGTGATTGTAGGATTCCAGCTCCAGACTGTGGCGAAAAAAATGTAGAGATTGGTCCTTGTGGAATTTGTCGGAAATGCGAAAAGAAATTTGATGAAAATCCAAACTATGCCTCTGCAGCTTAATCTTGGATTGACATAGCCAAAGAAATTAAGCGATACTTAAATTAATATGCCAATTTCTCCAAATGTCACTCCAACTCCAGATCCTTCAGTCCCCACAGGTTCCACTGTCAGAGTTACAGTTAAGCCAACAGTTGAGCCAGATCTTATTAATTTCAAAGTCAGCAACCCCGTTACATATTTAAGACTTTGGTGGAAAAAAGTCATTGCAAACGAAGGCATAAATATAAAAATCAGACCTCTGACGGCAATTGCTCTCACTCTTATTGCGGTTGGTGGGGTTTATGGTGGCGGCTACGTCACAGCCATGAATGTTCTAAGGCGTGTTCCTGTAATTAATCAATTTGTCCCAACTCCAATTCCACCAGCAATAGTTACAAAAGACACCGCTTACGCAGGTGTTCTAAGGAAAAGTGGGGAGAGATTTTACTTGCAAACTGGCGATGGCCAAGCAATTAACCTCATTATTCCATCAAATGTCAATTTGACGAATTTGGTTGGCAAAAGAATATTCGCAACAGGAAGTTACAACACTCAAACTGGTTATCTGACAGTGACAGACGCAATGGATTTAGAAGTATTACCGGGAAGTCCAATTCCAGTTCCTACAACTGCTCCAACTCCAAGTCCAACAGAAACAGCAAGTCCAGTTTCCACAGTAACCCCAAACTAAGAGATGTTCAGTTTAACATTTCCGTTTTTACAACCAGCAAAAGAGCCAGAGTCAACAGTCCTTGAAGCAATACCATCACCTCGGTATATTTCAAACGGTACTTTTGAAACTCAAGTTAGGCAGTTAATTAACGAAGAAGACCTTGATGGTCCAATGATTACAAATCCGTTTCTGGCAAAGCTCGCCGAGATTTCCATTCAAGTGCGTTATGCAAATCAAGAAGCAATGCAAAGATTACTCGATAAAGGGGACAAATGGTTATTTAGACAAATAGCAAAAGAGAAATCACCAGAAAAGTTAAACGATTTGGAGTTAGGTTGGCTACTTCTTGCAGAACTCATTTTTGAAGAAAAAGAGAGAATGGCGGCACCTATCTAACATAAACACGTAGGTTCTTTCTTCTTATAAACTTATTGGCAATTTCCGCCCACGATAGTTACATTTCCCTGAAGACTGGAACATGGAATAGGAGTTGGATTAATGGGTGTCAAAGCTCCCATTTGAGGTATATTATTTGCTGCAGCATTCATCTGATTGATTGTATTATTAACAAGGTTTGGATCAGTTGTTGGCATAGGAGGAACATATGTATAAGGTAATGTGTAATCGTAATGAACAATAGGAGGTGGGGTAACCCCATCCCACTGGTAAGAAGTAGCCTGTTGCTTTTGCGCTGGAATGTTTTGGTTCTGATTTATTATTAGGGCTTGTGCTTTTCTACAAGCAGCCATCGAAGGATATAGAATCCAGTTGTTTCCAAATTGACATTCTACAGAAACCTTACAGACACTTGCTCTCAATTTTAAAACTCCAAGATGTTGTGATGTACAGTTAATTATTGGATCAGGATCAACCGTAGGAATAGGAGTATAAGTATAAACAGGAATATATTGTATGACAACTACTTCAACCATGGATGTAGGTTCTGAACGGTTTCCACATAAAAAAGCTCGCCGCAAGCGATAGCTTTCGCTACCCATACAAGTTTCCCTGTATGACCGTTCAGGATGCTCTTACGACGAGCTGTCTTTCCTGAACGGGTCTTGTTAACCATGCCACGGGAGTGGTTTAGGTATGTGAGGGTATTATAACAAAAACTTGATATACTGTCGAAGGCAGAATAGAATATACTTATAGCCGATGGCAGATATATTGAAAGATGAAGAAATTTGGGGACTACCCTTACGTGAATATCCAGCCCGTGACTCCGAAGGTAGAGAGATTGTTATAAGGCCAAAGATTCCGGAAGAACACGAAAGTCACCATCCACTGGAACAGTCTTCGACTTACTTTTATAACTTACGTGATGTTATTGACAACCCGGACAAAATCGAAGATTCCAGTTCACAAAACCCTCATCATTTAAAAAATGTCGAATCAGGCGAAACTAAAGTGTTCATTAAAGATAACTTTGTGAGGTCTTTAGATATACCAGGCTACTCAAGTATTCAAAATGAACAGACCAAGGTTGTTGTTTTTTACGGGAACGAGAAATACAAAGGAAAAACTAAAAATTTCACGAGAACGTACAGTGTTAATATTAGATGATTAAAAATAATTATTTTACCAATAATATGTTGAAAAACTGGTTCATATCATACGATCCATACACGGATCTGTTTCAGATCTATGACAATGATGTTTTTAAAATGCCTAAATCAAAATTATTCGAGAATAAAAGTGATGAGACACGGTTTCTAATAACTAGGGATACAAAACAACCTTTAATGATTGAGATCAAGAATTTTTACATCAATGTTGGGGTTGATATTTCTGGTATGAGTAAATATGATATAATTACCGTGATAGAGCCTTATATAAACAAATATGTCTGGAAGTAAAACACAAAACAAAAAATTGGTATTAACTTCAAAGCCATTAAGCTTCGCTGTTGATGGTAATGCGTTGACCTTAAACGAACTCCATAACGGAGAAATAGTTTTCTTTCAAATTGTTGGTGAAAAGGAAGGTTCATTAGAAGCTCGAGGGGTTGCGACCATAAGGATGTCTAAGGAGCAACTTGAACAATTGAGTTCGTTGATAACAAGCTCACTGGAAGATAACAAGAAAAAAGTGCAAGCTATGCACGATGCCCAAGCTAATAGTAAAAAGAAATAAATAGCTGTATTTGATTTTTTCCCTTTTGTTAGTTACTCTTAACTTATGTTGCAACTCACTGTCAAAAAGGGTAGGAGAAAATATAAAGCAAGAATTACTTCGATTAAGAAGACTGACAGAATATCATTTCGTGGTATGCAACAAGCTTTAAAAAAAGCAGTTTTTGGATCTAAGCACCCACGGCGCGGTTAAGTAATAAGCTAAACATGTCTTCATTCTTGTGATTATGTCTGAAGGTAAATTCCTTGCTATACAACTCCAGATATTTGGGTTTCATGGCTCCTCTGTAAGTTCCTTTTAAACCTGCCTTTAATATTGACCAGAATCCTTCAATATTTTGAGTGTGGATATCATCTCGTACGAAGTGTTTAGAATGGTTTACCGAATCATGTTTAAATCCATACTTGGGTAGATTTTTGTAGCCATAGAAATTGTCAGTTATAACGAATGCTTTTTGGTCAATATTTTCCTGAATCCCTTTAAGCAAGGTATATTTACCTGTGTTCGGAATTATTTTTGTTTTGACTCGTCCATCTCTTTCAATCATTCCAAGCATAATTTGCTTTGGTCTTTCTTCCCAGTTTGCCCACCAGATTCTTCCACGGTTGTAACCCTTGCCACCTATAAATGTTTCATCTGTTTCCACAACTCCATTCAGAAGCCTGTCTGTGGGTTCTGCCATGGCAGTTCGTATCTGTCTACACATTCTCCAAGCTGCTCCATAACTTATACCAAGTTGTCTTTGAATTTCTTTTGCCACTACACCGTTACGAGAGTGAATAAACATAAATACGGCGATGAACCAAAACTGAAGTGGAATGGCAGATCTTGCGAAAATTGTCCCAGCAGTTACATAAACCTGATGACGACAAAACCTACAACTATATGCTCTACGATTCTTTAACTTATAATGCTTGGTAATCGTCCAGCACTTCTCACAGAAAATTCCATCAGGATAACGAATCTTCTTGAGGTGTTCTAAACAAGCGTTCTCTGATGAGAATTGTTTTAAGAAATCACCGAATGTAATATGGTCCATCATAAGTGGACAGTAAATACATCATACTATATCATTGGAGTTTTTCAAGTCCCCGTGCTTGGATTAGATAGGTGCCAGAATGGCAGGTTGATATTTCTACCCATAGTGATATACTCTTCCCTATGAGTAGTGAATTTGACAAAGCAAGACAAGAAATTGAAAGAATAAAACGTGAAGCCGAGCAAAAGAGAGTTGCAAAAGAAACAGCTGAAGCACAAAAAGAAGTAGAAAAGATTCTTGCAGAAGAAAAAAGAAAAGAAAGAGAAATGGTCCATGCAGCAAATCTTGAATTTGTAATTAAAAACACTCCAAGCTATTTACAAAAGGTGAATAAAGAATTATTTGCAAACAAAGGAAGAATAGAAGGATGGAAAGAAGTAACTGATACTTATGTAGTGAAACACCAAGGACCAGGCGGATGGGATGATGGAACATGGGTTGAGGGATCTGTTGACTATGTTACATATTCTCAAAATCGTTTTAAAATCGAACTAATATTGCCAGATAACAAAGCTGTAACAATATTTATTCCTTTACAAACTGGAGAACACCGCACTTACACAAAGAATACAGGTTTTTTTGGAAACCAAAGAACAGAAAAGACTGTGATTTATTGGCAAGAACCCACAAGAGAAGAAGATAAACAAGTATTTATTTCTCCTCAAATACTTAACTTACAAAATCCAGATCTCGAATCTCTCTCTTCTGAATTAACATCATCAATAATAAAAAGTGCAATAGATTTGCATAAATAATTTTAATTTTTTCTTTCCAATTACCCAAATCCTCCTAAAAATGATAAAATATCTCCATGGCAGAAACTGGGGAAAGCAATAGAGAAAACCCAAAAATTATAGTTGCTTCAAGAAATTCTAGTATGGACGATCTTCGTGCTCAAGCAGAAGAAACACATCGAAACAGACAAAGGCAAAATGAAAGCAATCACACAGAAGACTTAGCCCATGTAATGAACAAACTGGTCGATGCAGTTAGTGGTGAAGGCAAGCTTGATCTGCCAAGTGGAGAAGAAAAACAAAGAGAATATGTAAGACAAGTATTAGATGGTATTGAAAACTCAAACCGAGACTGTGGAGATGCAATTAATGGACAAATAGTTAGAAAATTAGAAGTATCTCTCCAAGATATGGAACCAACTATAGCAGATGAAGTAAAGGTTCGCCTAGCGATTCATGATTCATCTGAGCTCATTAAACAAGCTGGAGGTAATATAAAAACAGAAGGTGGGGGGTTAACTATTGCCGCAGCTGCAACTGAAGCGCAAAGAAGAGGTCACGACATTACAAACAGAGTCGCTGAAGTTTGTTACAAAGAAAGCCTTCCGGAACTAGATATCCCTCAAGCATGGGATCTCTTGGAAGATGCAAATTTTGATTACCCAAATTTAATTAAAGAAGTTGACACTCTCTTTTTAAATGGACTGAATTTGGATCCAAACAGTCAACAGACAATCATTGATATCCTAGAAACAAAAAAATTTGATACATCCAAACTCGATGATGATGAAAAAGATGCATTAGAACAATCTGGTTTAAGTTCAAATCTTCTCAAAAATATTCATTCAATTTCCGGAACGGAAGATGAAGACTCTGATCCTGACCTAGGGAAAGTGCCAACAAATTATTTTACAGACTCAGATATTAGAAGGAAAAATGCAGCTCACAGCCTATTGGTTGCAAAAATTGGCGGCGACAAGAGAGCAGCAGAAAAATCCCTTCAATTAGCTGAAAAAATGGCCTGGGCAACCTTGGAAGTTTCAATATGGAATCGATCTGCTTTAGCAGGAAATGATCAATTAGCAGAATGTATTGGACTTCAAGATTGGCGCAAACGAAGACGGGATCCAGGAAGAGTAGCTGGTCCTTTAATCCACCAAGAAGCGATAGAGGGATTTGGTACATCTTGGAATCGACTTCAAAGACCTGGCAAGAAAGATCCTGGTGGAAAGATTGAAGATGATATTAATAAACCACAATACTCACGAGATGTTGCTATCGATAAAATAAAAGCAGCATCGTGGCAAGGTTATTGTGTGGCGAATGTAGGTCGATATTTTTCGTTAAAAGAATTGTTGCTGGAGACTGAACAGCCCCCTGACAAAATAAATTTGAAAACTCTGCAATCTTCAGTTCCATTTTTTAACACAGCTGACGAACCAGATTTAGAACTAGGTGAGAAATGCGGCGAAAAGCGTTTGAGAGTTTGGTGGCTAGCAGGAATAATTGATATTGCCGTAACCAATCCAAATCTGGGTTGGAACAAAACATCTATTGACAATTTACATGTTGAGGCAGTTTTAAACCAACTCTCAGGTCAGTGGACGGACGATGAAGGAAAGATTCATGGAGCAGGAAGTTTCATATCACAAGATCAATGGGATTGGATTAAAATAGCAACAGACGCAGACAACCAAATGGCCAAACTCCAAAGAGGAAGAGGGTGGAAATCGACTCTTTCCCAACTACTAGGTACTAACAAAAAATAACTATTTTCTTGGAGGCTGACCAGCTCTTTTAATTGCCACCGCTGTGGTAGTTTGACTTAAAACAATCTCTTTCTTTTTCTTCTTTACGTCTTTTTTTAAAATTTTTTTAAATATATTATTCATATGGCCATACTTAGGTCTTTGGTGGTTTTGGTGGTTGGGAATATCTGCCCAGTCTTTCTTGCATTACTGAATCAGAAGTTTGAGAATCAGTTGGTCTATTAAAGGCTTGCCCAACCCTCTTCGAAAGCTCTGTGCCAAGATATGTTCCTATAATCTCAGTTCCAGCTTCCTGTCCAAACTTCCTAAGCCCAAGTGGATTTGTTGCCTCTCCAATAGCACTTCCAAAGTTAAATGCCTTTC
>WNFI01217050.1_pt1 | contig 31118 bp, 27 predicted proteins | sample 5400471 | NCBI WGS metagenome assembly WNFI01 (sample SAMN13153348, study PRJNA577476) | soil metagenome | isolation source: 100 cm saprolite on Douglas fir-dominated hillslope | place: USA:California | collected 2013-09-17
TCAATGCACTGGCCATTCAATCTCCCTCACCGATAATCGGCACGCCGGTATCCATGATTGCATCGCGCAAGCGTGATTCCCTGTCCTCGGTCGAGAATTCGATGCCTTTCGCGCCCAGGGTGATGCCGAGCGCCCGATACGTCTGCGACAAATCGGGGAAATTCCTGGACGCGACGTGCTGATCGTAGATCTCGCCGAATATATGCGTGCCCGTAACCTCGTCGAGCTTGTCGAACAACTCGCGTGCGCTCCAGGCCCGCTCGGTTGTCGCGCAGCAATCGTTCAACGCCGCCAGTGCAGTGTCCAGCGATTGCTTGCCCGCCGTCATCTGCCGCAAACGCACGTCCGCGATCAGCAGCATCGCGGCGCCTTCCCAGTAGACGCGCATGTAGGTGTCGTCCCGATACATGCTTTCGGTTGCCTGCGCGAGCGTGAGTCCCTGTGCGCTTTCCATGCCGCGCACAAAGCCCGCGTGCAGGCGTTGCCATGCATCGAGGGCGGTCATCCTGCCGCTGCGTGCGCGCAGGATGTTCTGGAAATAAGTCGCCACGCCCTCGGATAGCCAGATATCGTCAGAGTTGACGTAGGGCAACAGCAGGTGCGAAAGCTCGTGCACTGCGGTCCAGTCCTCGAAGAACTCCTTGATGGGCCGCCGCTGGTTGACGAAGAAGTGCGCGGCAGGACTACCGCCGCGCACCACGTAGGCCCACGGCGTCGGCTCGTTGCCGCGCGCCCCGGGGGCGACCAATATCTGCATCTGGGGTTGCGGAAAGCGCCCATAAAGATCCGCCACCATTTGCGCGGAGTCCTGGATCCAGTCCCGCATCTGCTCTACGTCCGCCGCCGGGGTTGCATCCAGCACGCTGAGTCGAAGTCGTGCGCCACCGACGCGAATTTCCCTTTCCTTGAAGCGCCCGAATGCCACCGATGCCGGCCAGTCGTAGGGACCGCGGCCGGTCCGGAATACCGCGCGCTGGCTGCTCGAAGCTACCGGCTTCCAGGGCGCAGACACGGAAATCCCCTCCGGAAGCATGAACGTGACTTCGATGTCTTCGTCGGCGTCGAGCCTTTCCGGCCGCCAGAACCATATGCCGACCGAGGTCAGAAGGTCTTTGCCGAGGTGATGAATCTTGTCACCGGTGCGGTCGTGCTGCCGGATCGGCCGGGAAACATCCACGCGATAGAGAATGCAGCCGTTGTCCGGTACGGACTTCAAACTGATCGAGCCGCTGGGTTCGATGGATTTTCGGCTCCCCTCCGCGCGAAAGTCGATCAGTGCCAGCGTTGCATCCAGCGACTCGGCGGACAGCGTGGAGGGCGTTGCGCCGCTGAAACAGGCGCGAACACTCAGCGTGGAAAGCTCCGGATCAATGGCGACCGCATACTTATGCACGCGCTCGGCCGCCGCCGCGCCCGCAATCAGCAGGAACGCGACGGCCACCGCCGCTCGCGCACTGGTCCAAAGCAATACCCCAGGAACTGATCGCCGCATTGTCACGCCCGTCCGCAAGGGCCCTCCGGCGCCATGTTACCCCGGGATTTTGCATCGGTGGCGCGCGCCGACGGAACTCCTCCTCCTCGAGCGGTTACGCCGCGAGTTTGGCGTCCGGCTCGTACGAAAGATTGGGCGCCAGCCAGCGCTCGATTTCCTGCAGGCTCACGCCTTTGCGCCGCGCATAATCCTCGACCTGATCGCGATCGATCTTCGCCACGGCGAAGTATTGGGATCCGGGGTGGGAGAAATAAAAACCACTGACCGCCGCGGTCGGCAGCATCGCGAATGATTCCGTCAGGGTAATGCCGGCTTCGGCTGGGACATTCAGCAACGAGAACAACAAGCCTTTCTCGGTATGCTCCGGACAGGCGGGATAGCCGGGCGCAGGGCGGATGCCGCGATATTTTTCGCCGATGAGCTCCTCGACGCTCAATGCCTCGTCGCTCGCATAGCCCCAGAATTCCCGGCGCACGCGCCGGTGCATGAGTTCGGCAAAGGCTTCGGCGAGCCGGTCGGCCAGCGCCTTGAGCATGATCGCGTTGTAGTCGTCATGCTTTTGTTCATACGCGGCCACGCGCTCATCGATGCCGATACCTGCCGTCACGGCAAAGGCGCCAATGTAGTCGCGCACGCCGGAATCCTTGGGCGCCACCAGATCGGCCAGGCATTGATTTGGCCTGTCCAGTGGCTTGACCATCTGCTGTCTGAGGAAATGGAAAGTCGTGGCGATTTTGTTTCGCGATTCGTCGGTATAAACCTCGACGTCGTCGCCGGCGCTGTTGGCCGGGAACAATCCGATCACCGCCGCTGCACCCAGCCATTTCCCCTCGATGATCCGGGCCAGCATGTTTTGCGCATCGTCGAACAAATTGCGCGCGGCCTCGCCGACGACCTTGTCCTGCAGGATTGCGGGATAACGCCCCGCGAGTTCCCAGGTCTGGAAGAACGGCGTCCAGTCGATGACTTTCGCGATTTCCGCGAGCGGATAGTCGCGGAAGCCCTTGACGCCGGTCAGGTGCGGCGCCGGAGGCACATACGATTTCCAGTCGGTTTTCAGGCCGTGGCGGCGCGCCTCTGCAATCGCGTAGTGCGGCCCCTGGCCTTTTTTACCCTTGTGCTGGCTGCGCGTTTTTTCCGCCTCGTCCTTTACTTTGCGCACGTAGTCATCGTGCAATTCGCGTGACAGCAGGCTGGTGCATACGCCGACGCTGCGTGACGCGTCCGGCACCCACACGGTCGGGCCGGAGTAGTGTGGTTCGATTTTTACAGCGGTATGCACGCGCGATGTCGTGGCCCCACCGATCAACAGGGGAACATGGAATCCCTGGCGCTCCATTTCCTTTGCAACGTGCGCCATTTCCTCGAGCGATGGCGTGATCAGCCCCGACAGCCCGATGATGTCGGCGTTTTCCTCTCGGGCTGTCCTGAGGATTTTTTCCGCCGGCACCATGACGCCCAGGTTCACCACGTCGAAATTGTTGCATTGGAGCACGACCGAGACGATGTTCTTGCCGATATCGTGTACGTCACCCTTCACCGTTGCAATGACGATTTTGCCCTTGCTCTGACCGGCGGTGCCGGAGCGCAACTTCTCCGCCTCGATGAAGGGAATCAGGTGCGCAACAGCTTCCTTCATGACACGCGCAGATTTCACCACTTGGGGCAGGAACATCTTGCCGGCCCCGAACAGGTCGCCGACCACGTTCATGCCTTCCATCAGGGGACCTTCGATGACCTGGATCGGATAGGGGAACTGCAGGCGCGCTTCCTCGGTGTCCGCTACGATGTAGCTGTTGATCCCCCGAACCAGCGCATGCGTGATGCGCTGGACCACGGTGCCTTCGCGCCAGGAAAGATCCTCTACGGATATCTTCGCTTCGCCCTTGTAGCCTTCCGCGAAATCGACCATGCGCTCGGTCGCATCCGGCCGGCGGTTGAACAGCACATCCTCGACCCGCTCCAGCAGGTCTTTCGGAATCTCCTCGTAGACACCGAGCTGGCCCGCATTGACGATGCCCATCGTCATGCCCGCCTTGACGGCGTGAAACAGGAACGCCGTATGAATCGCTTCGCGGATGGGATCGTTGCCGCGAAACGAGAACGAGATATTCGACACCCCGCCGCTTATCTTGACGTGCGGCAATGATTTCCTGATCGCGCGCGTGGCCTCGATGTAATCGATGGCGTAGTTGCTGTGCTCTTCGATGCCGGTCGCCACCGCGAAGATGTTCGGATCGAAGATGATATCTTCCGGCGGGAAGCGGGCTTCCTTGACCAACAGGTGATAGGCACGGGTGCAGATCTCGATGCGGCGTGCAAGCGTATCGGCCTGGCCCTTTTCGTCGAAGGCCATGACGACCGCCGCGGCGCCGTAGCGCCGCACCAGCCGCGCCTGGCGCAGGAACTCGGCTTCGCCTTCCTTCATGCTGATCGAATTCACCACGCACTTGCCCTGCACGCACTTCAGTCCGGCTTCGATCACGTCCCACTTTGACGAATCGATCATCACCGGCACGCGCGAGATGTCCGGCTCCGAGCCGATGAGATTGAGGAAGGTCGTCATCGCCTTCTTCGAGTCCAGCATTGCCTCGTCCATGTTGACGTCGATCATCTGGGCGCCGCTCTCGACCTGGCTGCGCGCCACTGCAAGCGCTTCGCCATAGTTGCCGGCAAGAATCAGGCGCGCAAAAGCCTTTGAGCCGGTGACGTTGGTACGCTCCCCGACGTTCACGAACAACGAGTCGTCTCCTATGTTGAGTGGTTCGAGTCCGGAGAGCCGCAGATTTTTCTCGATTGCCGGAACGCGACGAGGCGCGATGCCATTCAACGCTTCGACCACGGCCTTGATATGCGCGGGCGTGGTGCCGCAGCAGCCCCCGGCGATATTGAGAAAGCCGGCTTGCGCAAATTCCTTCAGGAAGGATGCGGTGTACTCCGGCGTCTCGTCGTATTCGCCGAACGCGTTCGGCAGCCCGGCGTTCGGATGCAGGCTGGTCATTGCATCTGCGACATTCGACAGCTCTTCGATGTAAGGACGCAGGTCCTTGGCGCCAAGTGCACAGTTCAGTCCGACGGAAAAAGGCCGTGCATGCGCGATCGAATTCCAGAATGCTTCGGTGGTCTGGCCGGATAGCGTGCGGCCGCTGGCATCGGTAATGGTGCCGGATACCATCACCGGAACGTGCAGGCCTTGCCGCTCGAGGTAGTCGTCGATGGCGAACAAAGCCGCCTTGCAGTTCAAGGTGTCGAATACGGTTTCGACCATGAGCAGGTCGACGCCGCCGTCCACCAGACCGCGCACGCATTCCATGTAACAGGCCACCAGTTCGTCGAAAGAAACATTGCGAAAGCCCGGATCATTGACATCCGGCGATATTGAAGCGGTGCGGCTGGTCGGACCGAGCACCCCGGCGACGAAACGCGGCTGACCCGGAGTGCGCGAGGAGAACTCGTCCGCCGCGGAGCGCGCAAGGCGCGCGCCGGCGCTGTTGAGTTCATATACCAGTTCCGTCATGCCGTAGTCGGCCATCGACACGGCGTTCGAATTGAAGGTGTTGGTCTCGACGATGTCCGCGCCGGCTTCCAGGTAGGCGGCGTGGATGCCGCGGATGATCTGCGGCTGCGTCAGGGTCAACAAGTCATTGTTGCCCTTCTGGTCACATCCGTGCTCGTGAAACCGGTCTCCATGGTAATGATGGGCATCGAGCCCATGCCCCTGGATCATGGTGCCCATGGCACCATCGAGAACGAGGATGCGCTCGGCGAGCAGGCGGCGCAGCAATTGATCGCGTTGATTGGTCATGCGACAAGTCAAAAATGAAAAACCCGTCCGCTTGAGCGGGACGGGTTTGTCACGCTTTAGCGGCATTTATTAAGCGCCCGCAAGCTGAGTGTCAAATCGGCGCTGGGTGTAAGGTATCCGGAAGGGCAGACTGTGTCAATGCGCGGGCTCGGCTTGCGCCGGCGCGAGTTGCCGGGCCGAATCAAACCCGCCCGTAGCGCCGGTACTGAACGGCTTCCGCCACGTGCGTCGTGGAGATGCCGGGGGCAGCGGCCAGGTCCGCAATCGTGCGCGCGACTTTCAGGATGCGATGGTAGCCGCGCGCCGATAGCCCCAACGCGCTGATTGCCTTGCGAGCAAACTGATCCGCCCCCGCTTCGGCAACGCAGTGTTCGCCGATTTCCCTGACCGACAGATGGGCATTGGGTTTACCCTGCCGCGCAATCTGGCGGGTACGCGCAGCGGTTACGCGCTCGCGTATCGCCTTACTCGATTCGCCGGACTGGCGCAAGCCGAGATCCTTCTCGGCTACGGCCGGTACCTCTATGTGAAGGTCGATACGGTCGAGGAGCGGTCCGGAGATGCGATTGCGATAGCGGCTGACCTGATCCGGCGTGCAATGACATTTGCCGGAGTAATGGCCGAGGAAACCGCAGGGACAAGGATTCATCGCCGCCAGCAACTGGAAGCGAGCGGGAAATTCCGCCTGCCGGGCAGCGCGCGAGACGCTGATTTTCCCGGACTCCAGCGGTTCACGCAGCACTTCGAGCACATCGCGATTGAATTCCGGCAATTCGTCGAGGAACAGTACGCCGTGCATCGCCATCGAGATTTCGCCCGGCCGCGGATTACTGCCACCGCCCACCAGGGCCACCGCCGACGCAGTGTGGTGCGGGGAACGGTAAGGACGACGCTTCCAGTTGCGCACATCGAATCCCGAACTGCCGAGCGACTGCATTGCCGCGGACGCCAGCGCTTCTTCTTCGGTCATCGGCGGCAGGATGCCGGCAAAGCGCTCCGCGAGCATGGTCTTGCCGGTTCCCGGCGGCCCGACCATCAACATGCTGTGGCCGCCCGCTGCGGCAACTTCGAGCGCGCGCTTCGCCTGCAATTGGCCCTTTACTTCGGCGAGGTCCGCCACTTCATTGTCGGCCGGCAGCGGCGCCAGAATGCAAGGTCCAAGGGACTCGCGTCCGGCAAGGTACGCGCAGACCTTCAGCAGGGTGGCCGCCGGATACACGCGTGCATCGCGTACCAGCGCCGCCTCCGCGGCGCTGTCGACCGGCAATACAAAGGCCCGGCCTGAGCGATGTGCGTTGTAAGTCATGGCGAACGCACCGCGGATGGGGCGCAGTTCGCCGGTCAATGCGAGTTCACCGGCGAATTCATAGTCGACAAGATTATCGCCCGGAATCTGTCCGGAAGCGGCGAGTATCCCCAGCGCGATCGGCAGGTCGAAGCGTCCGCTTTCCTTGGGCAAATCAGCGGGAGCCAGGTTCACGGTAATGCGGCGCGCGGGAAAGTCGAAACGGCAATTCAGCAGCGCGGAACGCACGCGATCCTTGCTCTCCTTCACTTCGGCTTCCGGCAGCCCCACGATGGTAAAACTGGGCAGGCCATTGGCGAGATGCACCTCCACCGTGACCGGGGGCGCTTCCATGCCGGCAAGCGCCCGGCTATATAGGACAGCGAGAGACACAGGCCTTTGAAGCGCCAGTCAGCGCCCGGTCCCGCCCGCGAGCAATTTCTCCAGCTCCGCCACCCGCGCCTCCATCTGCTGCAACTTTTCACGGGTACGGCCGAGCACTTGCTGCTGAATGTCGAACTCTTCGCGGGTCACCAGATCGAGCCGGGAAAAGGCGCTCGACAAAAGCGCGCGCAGATTTTTCTCGACGTCCTTCGCGGGCGAGGCGGCGATGAGTTCAGCTACCTTGCGGTTCAAATCGTCCAGAAATCGGGTTTCCAATTGCACACCTCCTGATCAGGGAGTGTAGCAAAGCACCGCTTGCATTCCTCTTCGCACTGCTTGGGTGCAATGCATCAGATTGGCGCATTTGTTTGGTGCGACGCCTTATGAGTCTTAATCGAGAGAGACCATAACTAGTTAATTAAAAATATTTTTCCGTTTGGCATGCTAAATGCTGACGCCTCTCACCGCTGTTTCCAGCCAAGTTACTTCTTGTTTCAATCATCACAAAAGGAAGATCGCCATGCTTGAGAAAAAATTACTTGCTGCTGCTGTCGCTGGTGCGTTTGCTCTGCCCATGGCCGCCAGTGCCGAAGACGCAAAACCGGCCGCGCCAGCCGGCCCGGCAATTCCGACTCTGAGTCAGGTTTTGGATTCCTCAGGGATCACCATCAACGGTTATATCGATACGGCTTATTCGCACCTGTCCGGTACGGGTCTTTTTTCCAGCGGAGCTCCAGACCGGGTGTTCGACACCGAGCCCAACTCATTCAATCTCCACCAAGCCGCCGTCACTATCGCCAAGACGCCCACGGAAGGCTTCGGTGGCGTAGTCAATCTCACTGCGGGCAGAGACGCCAAGGTCATCCACTCGTTCGATACCACTTCCGAGTCGCAGTTTGATGTCACCCAGGCGTACGGCCAGTATGCCCATGGCGCGCTCACGGTCATCGCCGGCAAGTACGTCACAAGTGCGGGGGCTGAAGTCATCAACTCCACCAACGACGTCAATTATTCGCGTTCGATCCTGTTCGGTTACGCCATCCCCTTCACGCACACCGGCTTGCGCGCCACGTACGCCGTGAACGACAAGGTGAGCGTGTTCGGTGGGTTGAACAACGGGTGGGACGACGTGAGGGACACTAACAAGCAAAAAACCTTGGAACTGGGCTTCTCGGTAACTCCGATTAAGCCGCTGACCATTGCAGCGGTAGATTACGCCGGCACTGAGCGAGTGGGCGGACTGACGGCAACAGGTCCCGAAGGCATGCGCAACATCCTCGATCTGGTTGCTACTTATACCGTTACGGATAAGCTCAGCTTCACCCTGAACTACGACTACGGTTCGCAGGACAAGGCTTCAACGGTTACACCTGACGGTAAGGACAAGGCCAAGTGGTCAGGTTTAGCCGGTTACGTCACTTACCTGCTGACCGACACCTGGCGCCTTGCAGTGCGCGGCGAATACTTCGACGACAAGGATGGCTATCGCACGGGTGTCGTCCAGAAATGGAAGGAAGCCACGGTAACTCTCGCTTACCTGCCCTCCAAGAACATGGAGTTCCGGGGCGAAGTGCGAGGCGACAAGTCTGACAAGTCCTCCTTCGTCACGTCCGACAACGGGACAACCGGCAAGACTCAGTCTTCCTATGGTGTGGAAGCCATCTACAAGTTCTAACCGCCTCGGGGAAAGTTACCCAACTCAGGGAGCAATCATATGAAACTAGTAACTGCAATCATCAAGCCCTTCAAGCTTGACGAGGTGCGTGAAGCCTTGTCCGCCATTGGCGTGCAGGGGATCACGGTGACCGAAGTCAAGGGATTCGGCCGGCAGAAGGGCCACACGGAGCTTTACCGTGGCGCCGAATACGTCGTGGACTTCCTGCCCAAAGTGAAGATCGAGGCCGCGATCAAGACGGAACTGCTGGATCAGGTGATCGAGGCCATCGAGAAGTCCGCCAACACCGGCAAGATCGGCGACGGCAAGATCTTCGTTTTCGATCTCGAACAAGTCGTTCGCATCCGCACCGGTGAGACCGGCGCGGATGCGCTATAGGGAGAACGTCATGATTAGAAAAATTTCTATGCTTCTGGCTCTGTGCGGAGTGCTGGGCTTTTCCGTGCCGAGCTTTGCCGACGAGGCCAAGCCGGCGGACGCGGCAACTGCGCCTGCCGCCGCTCCTGCGGCGGCCCCGGCCGCCGCAGCGCCACCCGCACCCACCGAGCCAGTGCTGGTCACCAACGACAAGATCAACTCCGGCGATACGGCGTGGATGCTCGCCTCCACGGCTCTGGTCCTGCTGATGACCATCCCCGGTCTGGCGCTGTTCTACGGCGGGATGGTCCGCAAGAAGAACGTGTTGGCAACGTTGATGCAGAGTTTTGCGATCACCTGCCTGGTAACCGTACTGTGGTGGTTGATCGGATACAGTCTTGCCTTTACGCCCGGTAGTACGGCCTATCTTGGTGGTTTCAGTCGCGCCTTCATGAATGGGATGGTTTACCTGCACGATGCCGGGAAAACCTCGGTCTCGCATCTCGGCGTGACCGTTCCCGAGACGGTATACGCGATGTTCCAGCTCACCTTCGCGATCATCACACCGGCGTTAATTGCCGGCGCCTTCGCCGACCGCATGAAATTTTCGGCGATGCTGTGGTTCATGGGCATCTGGTCGATCGTGGTCTATGCCCCGATTGCGCACTGGGTGTGGGAACCGAGCGGCTGGCTTGCTGTCAAGGGCGTGCTCGATTTCGCCGGCGGCACGGTGGTGCACATCAACGCGGGTATTGCGGGTCTGGCTTGCGCGCTTGTCCTCGGTAAACGCATCGGCTACGGCAAGGAACCGATGGCGCCGCACAACCTCACGCTCACGGTCATTGGCGCATCGCTGCTATGGGTGGGCTGGTTCGGCTTCAACGCGGGTTCCGCGGTGGCAGCCGATGGCCGTGCCGGCATGGCCATGGCGGCGACGCAGATTGCCACAGCAGTGGCGGCGCTCAGCTGGATGTTCTCCGAGTGGCTGGCCAAGGGCAAACCGAGTGTGCTCGGAATCGCCTCGGGAGCGGTCGCCGGACTGGTGGCAATTACCCCGGCATCCGGTTTCGTCGGGCCGAATGCGTCGGTGATCATCGGCGTGGCCGCGGGCGTCCTCTGCTTTTATGCTTCCTCCTACGTGAAGAAATGGCTCGGCTACGATGATTCCCTCGACGCGTTTGGCGTGCACTGCATCGGTGGTATCGTCGGCGCTTTGCTGACCGGAGCTTTGGTCAGCAAAGACATCAGTGGCGTCGATAGCAGCGTGCTGATTCAGCTATGGGGAGTGGGCACGACGCTGATCTACGGTTTCATCGTCTCCTTCATCATCCTCAAGATCATCGATATGACGATCGGGCTGCGCGTACCGGAAGATCAGGAACGCGAAGGTCTGGACATCAGCCTGCACGGCGAAAAAGTCGAATGACGATTATTGCGTTCCGGGACATTAATCGGTCCCAGGTTATGTAGTCTCCTCCGGTAAGTCCGCTTACCATTCCTCGGGCGCCTTCGGGCGCCCGTATTTTTTCCAAGTCGAACAGCGCTGGCAGGACATGTCAGCCGGGAAGTTCAGCGATCCTGAAGCGGCCGGCGCCAGGTGCACAACTGGGTCCGTTCCCAGCCGATGTGCTCGTAGAAATCCAGGGCGAATGTGTTTGCGTTGTCAGCCAGCAATTGCGCCCTGGTCGCGCCATGCTGCCGCGCCCAATCGAGCAAGCTGCGCAGCAGAAATCCGGCGATGCCCTGGCCGCGAAACGCCTGTTGCACGATAACGTCCTCGATCCAGGCCGAAGGCGCACCTTCCGCCGTCGAAATGACGAGTTGTGCACTGGCCATGCCGACCGCCTTGCCCTCAATCGAACGCGCAATCAGCATGACACACCGATCGTCTGGTTGTGCCAGCAGCAATTCCAGTCCGCGGCGCTGTCTTGCACGATCGGCGGAAAAATCGCTTTCGATCGAGAACAACGCGGCAAGCAATTCGACCATTGACGGTATATCGTCCTTGCGAGCGCGCTCGATGCGTATCGATTGACTGGCTGGCATGATTCGCGCCTCCCGAAAACAAACGCAGAGATTCGGCTACCCGTCGCTCTGGCTGCCGTAAATAATGGTGGACAGAAAATGGATCGGCAGCTCGATCAGCCGTTCGGGCCCGTGCGGAATGTCGCCGCGGAAAGTAAGCGCATCGCCTGGTTCGAGAATGTAAGTGTGCTGTCCATGGCGGTATTCGATCCTGCCTTTGAGCATGTATATAAACTCCGTGCCGGGATGCTCGAAGGTCGGAAAAACTTCCGATGCATCGTCCATGGTAATCAGGAAAGGCTCGAAGACCTTTGTGGGTCCCTGGTCGTAGGCCAGCAGATGATAGGTGTGTCCGCGTCGCGTGCCGCGGCGCACGACTTCCATGCCGGCGCCATTCTTGACCAGCTGGGCGCCACCGGAAGGCATGTTGTAGTGACGGAAAAGATGCGCCAGCGATACACCGAGCGCCAGCGCGATTTTCGACAGCGTCTCCAGACTGGTGGAAACCTGGCCGTTTTCGATCTTGGACACCATGCCGCGCGAGATGCCGGCCTGCGCGGCGACCTCCGCGATCGTCAGATTGTCTTTCAGCCTGAGTTCGCGAATGACATTGCCAATGAAGCGATCGAGAGATTTACCGTTGGCGGCAACCGCACCCGGACGCTGCTCGGCCGGACCATTGGGTTTGGACTCTCGGTCGTCCATCTTCGGAATGCCTCAGAAACCGGAGGTTCCGGGAATCCAGTTGGTGCCGGCCAGCGGCACGCGCGCCATTGCCGCGGCTTCGACCGTCAACGCTACCAGGTCTTCGCGTTCGAGGTGATGCACGTTCTGTTTGCCGCAGGCACGCGCTATGGTGGTCAGTTCCATGTTGAGCGTCTTGAGATAATTGCGCACGCGTTTGGCGCCGACCATCGGTTCCAGACGTTGCTCCAGCATGGCGTCTTGCGTCGTTACCCCGACCGGGCAGCGACCGGTATGGCAGTGATGGCAGAATCCGGGCGCCGTGCCCAGCTTTTCGTAGTCGTCGGCAGCCGAATGATGCACGCCGTTCTGCACGTAGGTATCGCTGTTGCAGCCGAGCGAAAGCAGAATCCCCTGTCCTATCGATACGGCATCGGCGCCCATCGCCAGCGCCTTGGCGATGTCGGCGCCGGTACGGATGCCACCCGAAACGATGAGCTGCACCTTGCCTTTCATGTTCAGATCTTCCAGCGCATCCACCGCCTGCCGCACCGCTGCCAGGGTAGGAATGCCGACGTTTTCGATGAATACCGTCTGTGTCGCGGCCGTGCCCCCTTGCATGCCGTCCACCACGATCACGTCGGCACCGGAATGCACCGCGAGCTTCACGTCGTGAAAAGTCCGCGTTGCGCCCACCTTGACGTAGATCGGTTTTTCCCAATCAGTGATTTCGCGCAACTCCTGGATCTTGATGGTCAGGTCGTCTGGTCCGGTCCAGTCCGGATGCCGGCAGGCAGAGCGCTGGTCGACTCCCTCGGGCAGCACGCGCATTTTGGCCACGCGCGGATTGACCTTCTGGCCAAGCAGCATGCCGCCACCGCCGGGTTTGGCGCCCTGACCGATGACGACTTCGATAGCGTCGGCCCGGCGCACGTCGTCCGGCTTGAATCCATAGCGCGAAGGCAGGCATTGGTAGATCAGCGTTTTCGAAGACCGGCGTTCCTCTTCGGTCATGCCGCCGTCGCCGGTGGTGGTCGAAGTGCCCATTTCTCTTGCTGCGCGGCCCAGCGCTTCCTTGACGTTGGCGGACAGCGAACCGAAACTCATGCCGGCGATCGTGATCGGAATGGCAAGCTCGATCGGCTTGCTCGCGAAGCGCGTGCCCAGCACCGTCCTGGTCACGCATTTTTCGCGATAACCTTCCAGCGGATAACGCGACAGCGATGCACCAAGGAATACCAGGTCATCGAAATGCGGCACGTGGCGTTTCGCGCCCAGACCGCGGATTTCATAAAGTCCGGTCGCCGATGCGTGATGGACGTAATCGATGATCTTGCGGTCGAAGCCCGCGCTTTCCTCGAACTGCATGCGTTTGTGCGATTCGACTGGTTTGTTCATGTCTGCACCCTAAATTCAAACCCGTTAACCGCAAAGACGCAAAGGCGCGAAGGAAACGCAAAGAAAACCAACCTGAACGTTCTCATCTCAAATCACCATTCGTGCTCATGCATCGGCCTCGGTGCTGCAGTAACTTCACGTTGCCTCTTGCCTTTCTTTGCGTCGTTTTTCTTTGCGCCTTCGCGCCTTTGCGGTGAAGACCTAGTATTCCTGATTCGCGTTGGCATTCCAGTGATACAGCTCGCGCTTGGAAGCCACGCGTCGAAATTCCCTGGCGTCGTGCTTCAAACCCGCTTTCGCCAGCAGGTCTTTGACAGCGTCGTAATCGGCCTCGGTCATCGGTTCCTCGTGTGCGTCGGCACCAAACGATTTCACCTTGCCGCGCACATAGATCACCGCCTCGTAGAGCGAATCGCCCAATGCATCGCCGGCGTCACCGCACACGACCAGCCGGCCGGCTTGGGCCATGAAAGCGCAAAAGTCGCCGACCGACCCCCCGACGACGATGTCGATACCTTTCATGGAAATGCCGCAACGAAGCGAAGCATCGCCTTCGACCACCAGCAACCCGCCGTGCGCCGCGGCGCCTGCCGATACGGACGCAAAACCCTCGACGTGCACGACTCCGGAGGTCATGCCTTCGGCGAGCCCGGGGCCGGCATTGCCGCGGATCAGGACGGTGGCGAGTTGATTCATGCCTGCCGCGAAGTATCCGGCGTGCCCATCGACTTCAACGTCCACCTGCGCATTCACGCCGGCGGCGATGTTATGGGCGCCATCGGGATTGAGCACGACCACTTTTTTCGTCGCACCGAGTCCGTGGTGCAGAAACTGGTTGAGGCTGCGCAGCGACTGCTTCGACAGATCGAAGGTGACGGCGTCCGCCGCGGCACGAGGTGCGCGCGTTACGCCCGCCATACGTAGATCTCCTCGGGCACGGGTTCGAAAATGGCGGCGTTCTTGATGTCCGGCAGCTTTGCCAAAGAACGGAATTCCGAAGAGATCGCAACATAGTCATCCGTCTCCGCCACCACCGCGGGCTTGCAGGCAAAGGCATCGCGCACCAGCGCCAGTTCGTCTGCCGTACCCATCAGGAAGGTGTAAAAACCATCGAGCTCCTCGAAGCCTTTGTGGATGGCGGCTTCGAGATCGTCGCCCTCGCGCATGCGCCATTCGAAATAGCGGCATGCGGCCTCGGTATCGTTATCGGTATCGAAACCGATGCCGAGCGGCTCGAGCTGGCGGCGGATCTGGTAGGGATTCGACAGCGAGCCGTTGTGCACCAGGCAGAAATCCTCGCCGGCCGTGAACGGGTGCGCGCGATCCGGTGTCACCGCCGATTCGGTCGCCATGCGCGTGTGTGCGACCAGGTGGGACCCGGCAAGCTTTTCGAACTGATAGCGCCCGGCGACATCCGCGGGACTACCCACGTCCTTATAGATGTCCATCAGCCGGCCGGCCGCGAGCACATGCAGTTTGGGAAAGGCCTGGCGGACCCAGGGCCGCACCTTGTCCACCGGCTCGTCGCAAATCAGCACGGCATGATTGCCTTTGACCTCGATCTGCGCCTCGGTACCGAACCGTTTGATGAACTCTGCTTCAAAACCGGCCCAGTCGTAGTCCCAACCCGGGGCATGCAGACTGTACTTGCGCCGGTTATCCGGCAGTTCATCGGTAAATACGGCGAACCCGGCCGAATCCGGCCCACGCTCGGTCATGCCGATCAGCATCGGCAATGCCAGCTGGCCGAGTTGCTCACGCAGCTGCGGCTTCTTGAGCAGCAATCCTACGATTCCACACATGATGCCTCTCCGCTGATGCGCAACGTTGCTAGAAGAACTCCACATAGCGCTCGCGTTCCCATTCGGAAACATGTCGCGAGTACTCAACCCATTCCATGCGCTTGAGCGTGAGGAATTCCTGCGAGAGGTCCTCGCCGAGCGCGGTGCGCAGCACCTTGTCCTTCTCGAATTCGTCCAGCGCCTCCTTCAGGCTCTGCGGCAACAGGCCGATGCCCGCACGCTTGAGCTTTTCCGGCGACCACTCGTAGAGGTTTTCATTGATCGGTTTGCCGGGATCGAGTTTGCGCTCGACGCCATCCATGCCCGCCGCCAGGATCGCCGCGCTGGCGAGATAAGGATTGGCGGACCCGTCGGGCAGCCGCAGCTCCAGCCTCCCGTAAGGTACGCGCACGCACGCGGTACGATTGTTGTTGCCGTAGGTGATGTAGGCCGGCGCCCAGGTCGCACCCGACAGGGCGCGCCCAACCACGAGGCGCTTGTAGGAATTGATGGTCGGCGCAACGATGGCGGTCAGCGCCTTCGCATGGGCCAGCACGCCGCCCATGAAGTGATAAGCCATCGTCGACAAGCCAAGGCCGTTCTTGTCCTTGTCGTCATGGAACAGGTTCTTGACCTTGCTGTTGCCTATCGAGATGTGAAAATGCGCTCCCGTACCGGTGCGGTCGGAGAACGGCTTCGGCATGAAGGTCGCGATCATGTCCATCGATCTGGCGATTTCCGAGGCCGCCATCTTTACCAGCACCAGTCTGTCGGCGGAACTCAACGCATCGCCGTAAGTGAAATTCACTTCGAACTGGCCATTGGCATCTTCGTGATCGATCTGATAGACGTCGACGCCGACGGCGCGCAACGCGTCCACCATGGCTTCGAGAAACGGTACCGAGCGAGCCAGGCCTTTGTAGTCGTAACAGGGCTTTTCTAGCAGGTCGGTATCGTCCGCCGGGGCGAGTTTGCCGTCGGCCGCGCGCTTGAGCAGCATGAACTCCGGCTCGATGCCGGTGTACATGGTGAGCCCGCGTTTGGCGAGTGCATCGAGCTGCCGCTTCAGCACGACGCGCGAGCAATATTGGTAAGGCGCGCCGTTGACATGGCCGTAGCAGGCCATGCGCGCAAACCCCGGCATCCACGGAATGACCGACAGCGTGGAAGGATCGCCGACTGCCATGTAGTCCGGGCCGTGCGGTCCCATACCGAATCCCCACAACGCGAAACCGGCGAAGCCCGCGCCTTCGTTGAGCATCATGTCGAGGTGCTCAACGGGCACGGCCTTGGCCTTCGCGGCGCCATGAATGTCCACGAACTGCGCGAGGATGTACTTGACCTTGTTGTCCTTCAGATATTTCCTTGCCGCTTGCGGTGTCATTGCACTCGATGCTCCCTAGGATGGAAAGTTGCAGTCGCCCCGCCCGCCTACCCGGGCAAACCGTCCGCGCCGATGACGCCCCCGCCCAGCTCCCCGGCAATTTCTGCAACCGTTCCCCAGAAATAGGGGGCGAAGGTCGGATCACACCAGATGCGGTAACACGGCATTTCCTTGTAGTCGGTGCGGATCGCGAGAATCGATACCCCGATCATCTGGGTCATCACCGCGATCCGTTCCTGCGGATTGAATTGCGCGAAATTCACGTTGCATGTCTGAACAAGCAATTCGTTCACGTGCTTGCCGGCGAGCGCGAATCCGGCATCCTGGCGGATCACCGGATACACTCCGGGCGCGCCGCTGCCAAGGGCTGTCCTGATTGAACCGACCGTGCCGGAAGCATTACTGTCCTCGAGGAAAAATTCGCTTCTTCCCAGCCTCGCGATCACACCGTGGCCGGCCAGCGGCGCCCAGCCATTCGCTTTTGCAGGCAGCGTGATATCCAGGCTTGCCAGCCATTGTTCCGCGGCCGGTCCCTTGAGGCCGAGCTTCGGCAGGAAACTCAAGTCGGCCACTGCCACCGACTCCAGCTTCGATGCGTCATCGCTGCCAATACGGGATGCTATTTCCATGCCGTGACGCTCTTCCCACTGCGGCTGCAACGCGACAAGTTGTGCATGGACGGGACTCAGGCGCCTTGCGTTCATGCCGCAGCCTTCTGCAGGGCGCCGGACGGATCGTAGAAAGGGGTCGGCACGACCCGCGCCTGCACCATGCGCCCCGCGTCCGCGCGAATGAAAAAGCACGTGTTCTCGGCAGCCATGTCCGGCGCGACGAATGCCAGTCCCACATGCCGGCCAAGCGCCGGGCTGAAGGCGATGCTCGTCACGCGGCCGGCGATCTGTCCATCGCGGATCACCAGATGACATTCCCTGGGAGCGGCATGTATTTCGTCGGCATCAAGCGTGAACCCGACCAGTTGCGCCCTGGTTTTTTTTCTGCCGATGATTTTCAGGCTGCGCTGGCCGATGAAATAGGGTTTGTCCATCTTGACCGCCCAGCCCATTCCCGCTTCGATCGGCGTCGTCAAGCCGTCGGTATCCTGCCCGATGATGATGTGCGCCTTTTCCAGCCGCAGCAGGCGCTGCGCCTCGATGCCGAAGGGCCGGATGCCGTGCGTGCGCCCGGCCTGCATCAATGCGTCCCACAGGAAGCCGGCTTCATCGGCCGGAACATGGATTTCGTAACCGAGCTCGCCGACGAATCCCACCCGAATCACGCGTGCCGGTATCGCGGCCACTTCGCCTTCGCGAACCCCAAGGTAAGGAAACGCCTGCGCGGAAAGATCGAGTTTCGTGACCTGCGCCAACACATCGCGCGAGCGCGGGCCGGCGAGGTTGACCGCGGCGTAGCCGCCGGTGACATTAACGATGCCGACTTTCATCTGCCAAAGCACGTTCAGCCGCGTCATCTCGCGATAAACGTTGGCCGAGCCGGTCGTTGTCGTCGTGAAATAGAAGCGTTCGTCGCCGAGCCGCGCCACCACGCCGTCGTCGACGATCACCCCGGCTTCATCGAGCATCAGCGCATAGCGCGTCATGCCGACCTTCAGATTGCTGAAGCGGCCGGTATAGATACGCTCCAGAAACGCAGCGGCTTCGGGTCCGGAAATCTCCATTTTGCCGAGCGTGCCGACATCGATGATGCCGAGCTGGTGGCGCACTGCCACAACTTCTTCGCGCACGGCTTCGAGTTTCGATTTACCGGGGACTGAATAGTATTCGGGACGCAGCCAGGCGCCAGCCTGCATGAACACCGCGCCGACAGACTGGTGCCGCGAATGCAAAGGCGTAAGGCGTTCCGGATGAAAGCCACGTCCCGCGAGGTGCGACATCGGCACCGGATGGAAGAATGGACGCGCCGTGGTACTGCCGACTTCGCCGGGCGTCTTGTGCAAAAGCTTCGCCAGGATGCGGATCGCGTTCATGTTCGAATGCTTGCCCTGGCTCGGCCCCATGCCAACGGTGGAATAGCGCTTGAGCAATTCGATGTTGTCGAAGCCTTCCTGAACCGCGTTGACGAAGTCCCCGAGTTGAAGGTCCTCGTCGAAATCGACGAAATTCTTGGCCCTCGGGTGATCGAAGATCGGATAAGGATGATTCGGGGAGACCGTGGGACGCGCAACGGCGGGTGGTGGCCCAGAGGTAAAGCCCAGATACCTGGCTGCTTCCACGCCGGCACGCACGCCATCGCGCTGGCGGTCCTCGAGCGCGTAGACCCCGTTCACCCGGCCCGCAGCGAACACGCCGGAAGGCAGCAGGTCCGGAACAAATTGCTGGATCGTGTCATCGAATCGCATTTTCGTGCCGGCCTGATAGAGCAGCGCCGCGGCCGGTGCGTAGCCGACGCTCATCAATACGCCGTCGCATCCGATGATTTCCTGCCTCAAGGAATCGAGTTCGCCGTTGGCGAGCAGCGGACAGATCACGGCGGCGCCGACGCGTCCGCTATTTGTTCCCAATTCATGGATGCCATGCCCGCTGCGGATCGGGACACCGTCCTGCGCCAATTTTTCCGCGGCGGCGCACAAGCCTGGGTTGATGCGCAAGTCCACCACGGCTTCAACGCTGATATCGTTGGCTCGCAGATCGAGTGCGGCCTCATAGCCGTCTTCATTGGCCACTAGCACGACTGCGGATCGCATAGGCTTAACGGCATAGCGATAAATCAGGCGCTGCGCGGCCGAAGCCAGCATCACGCCGGGGAGGTCGTTATTGTGAAAAATTGCGGGTTGCTCGAACACGCCGCTGGCAACTATCACGGCGCGGGCGCGCATCTTGGTCATGTGGCGGTCTTCGATCAGCGGTACCCAGTGATCCGCGTAGTACCCGCCAGCGAGCGTGCCGGGCCGCACGGTGATTTGGGAATGCCGGCCGGCGCGTTCGCCAAGATCTCGCAGCAGCTGGAGCGCCCGATCGCTGCCACCGCGCTGGTAAGTCAGGCTGCCGCCGATGCGCGCATTTTCGTCAACGATGCACACCCTCGCACCGGCGTCCGCGCAAGCCAGGGCCGCAGACAAACCGGAGGGCCCGGCTCCTATTACCAGCACGTCGCAGAAGTCGTAGCGCTTGTGTGTACGCAGGCGCGTCACCGAGAAATCCAGTTCACCCAGGCCGGTGATGCGGCGAAATAGCCGCTCCCAGAAAGGAAACAGCGATTTGGGCGAGTGAAAGGCCTTGTAGTAAAAACCCACAGGCAGCACGGCAGACAACCGATCGAGTATGCGCGCGCGATCGAATTTGACCCCGCCAAAAGTGTTTACCGCGGCTACCCGCATGCCCTTGCGCAGCGGCGCAACGTCGCCACGCAAATTCGGCCGGCCGCCGTCCTGCAGCAGCACATTGACGTCATGGTTCGCCATCGACAGGACGCCGCGCAGACGGTGGTATTTGAAACTGCGCCCCAGCGCACTCACGCCCGCAGCGCTCAAAGCGCTGGTGACCGTATCGCCGACAAAACCCTGGAAGCGTTCGGTTTCAAACTCGAAATCAAGCGCAGTCGAACGGTCTATCCACTCGTCGGGCATCTGCGGCAACCGTGCGCTCATGCCGGCTCCTCGCCGTAGAGATAAGTGCGCTGCACTTCGTCGGTCGCGGTATTGCGCTCGGCAATAAACCAGATGCCGCTCGCCAGATGCAGCCACCATTCTTTCTTGATGCCGGGTGCGCCGTTGCGGTTGAACACGTAGTCCGTCCATGCGGAGTCCGAACAGGCGTCCGGGTCCGGCATCGGCCGGATCTCGCCGGCATACTGGAATTCAGACACCGGCCTGAAACCATTGATCGGACAGCGCATCAGTTTCACGACTTTAGCACCTCGAAAAAAATCTTCGCCATGGAGGACACGGATACTCTCGCAAAGCGTGGAGTACCCTTTTAGAGCACGGCGAAAAACTCGCCACAAAAAATTCAAATTTGACCTGACTATTCATTTCAACTTCCACTTGATGGGTTCTCCATGTCCTCCGTGGTCTCCGTGGTCTCCGTGGTTCAAGCACTTTTTAGTGACCGACCGAGGCAGCACCTTTCTCCCCCGTCAGCTCGTATTCCGCGAAGCGGGACAGCCGGAAGCCTTCGATCAATTCGTGATCGCGGTCATTCGCTACGGTGTACGCCATGGTCTTGCCGGACACCGGCGTGGCCTTGAAGCCCCAGGTTCCCCAGCCCGAATCGAGGTAGAAGCCCTCGACGGGCGTTTTGCCCATGATCGGTGCGAAATCCGGCGTCATGTCCGCCATTCCCGCCCACTGGCGGTTGATGTTCGTGTGCGAGAGGAAAGGGAACATGTCCAGCATGTGATCCGCAAGTCCCTCGACGAAATCCAGGGTCGAACGGGTGGAATGCAACTCATACGGATCGAGCGACGCACCCATGACAAGTTCGCCGCGGGCGGATTGGCTGACGTAGACGTGCAGGCTCCCGGAAACCAGGATCGGGTCCAGCCATGGCTTCATAGGCTCGGAGACCATTGCCTGCAATGGATGGATATAGATGGGCGTGCGAATGCCAATCATGTCGGTAATCTTCGGCGTGGAACCCGCGACGGCGCACAACACCTTGGTCGTGGCGATATTTCCCCGGCTGGTTCGCACGCCCGTCACGCGACCACCCTCCACGTCGATGGCCAGCACTTCGGTTTTCTGGTGGATCTCGACGCCGCGCCGGTCGGCGCCGCGCCCATAACCCCATGCCACGGCATCGTGACGCGCAATTGCGCCCGGCGCGTGGTAGAGCGCGCCAAGAATCGGCGCGTGCCCCCCGCAGGAAAGATCCATCTGGGGACAGGCTGCTTCGATTTCTTTGCATCCGACCAGCTCGCTGTCGACCCCGAAATGCTTGTTGACCTCCGCGCGCCAGCGCATGGTGCGCAGGGCCGAATCGGTATGCGCCAGCGTGAAGTGGCCGCGCGTCGAGTAGAAAAGATTAAGGTCGAAATCGGTCGCAAGGTCCCGCCACAGGCGCACCGAGGCGTCATAAAAAGCCACGCCCTCCGGCGTCAAATAATTCGAGCGCACGATCGTGGTATTGCGGCCGGTGTTGCCACCGCCGAGGTAAGCTTTCTCCAATACCGCTATATTTCTTATCCCGTGGTCTTTCGCGAGATAGTAAGCAGCTGCTAGTCCATGCCCTCCGGCGCCGATAATTACGACGTCGTAAGCCGTCCGCAGCCGCTCCGGGGTGCGAAACATGCGCGGTTCCGGGTACCGGGAGTTCAGAGCGAATCGCAGTAACCGGAGGGGCATGAAACAAATCCTGTGGGCTCGGATCGGACCCCGATGTTGACGGCGCCGGAAGACTTAGTCAATACCAACAGGAAGCTTTTTTTCTTGTTAGGAAACTATTGGTACTGGTGCCGAGTAAAGCTCTAGGGGGCGTCTGCTACAATCCGGCGCTCCCAACCTATTGACCCACATGAAAATAGCCTTTGTCGTCGACCCGCTCGACAGCATCAAGACCTACAAGGACTCCTCCTACGCGATGATGCGCGAAGCCGCTTCCCGAGGGCATATGCTGTCGTCGCTGCAACAGGAAGATCTTGTCCTGCGCGACGGTAAGGTGCTCGGCTATGCGCGGGAGCTGGTGCTGACGACCGACGCCAAGCAGTGGTACCGGGTAGGCGAGCGCTCGGCCGTTGGGCTCGAGACCTTCGACGCGGTGATGATGCGCAAGGACCCGCCGTTCGACATGGAGTACATCTACAGCACCTACCTGCTGGAGCTGGCTGAGCGACAGGGAGCCTGGGTGATAAACAATCCGCGTGCGGTGCGCGACCACAATGAAAAACTGGCCATTGCCAGATTCCCGAAATTCACCGTGCCGACCCTGGTCACGCGCGAAGCAGCGCTGATCCGCAATTTCATTGCCGAGTTCGGCGACATCATTGTCAAACCGCTCGACGGGATGGGCGGCACTTCGGTGTTCCGTCTGCATCGTCAGGACTACAACATCGGTGTCGTAATCGAGACCGTGACCCATCATGGACAGCGTACGGTCATGGCGCAGAAGTTCATCCCGGAGATCGCCAAGGGCGACAAACGCGTGCTCATCGTCGACGGCGAGCCGGTCCCGTACGCTTTGGCACGCATTCCAAAACCGGGCGAAACCCGGGGAAATCTTGCAGCCGGCGGGACTGGCGTGGCGCAACCGCTGTCCGCCCGCGACTGGGAAATAGCGCGCGCACTGGGACCCGAACTGAAGGCGGCGGGCCTGCTTCTCGTCGGGCTGGACGTGATCGGTGATTACCTGACCGAAATCAACGTGACCAGTCCGACCTGCATGCGCGAAATCGCCGACCAGACCGGATTCAATGCCGCCGCGATGATGATCGATGCAATCGAAAAAGGCGGCCAATCGTGATCGACGCGGCATCTGATCGGGTAGCCCAGTTCACCCGATCAAGCTTCAGCCTGCAAAGGTAGAATCTGCAAATCAATCCCGGTCGACGCCTCCAGGCACCCATGGTTGGAATCCTGATCATCGCTCACGGTACGCTCGGTGAAAGCCTGATTCACTGCGCGAGCCACGTGATGGGCAAGCGGCCCGCGCAATTGATGCAGATCGGCGTCGGCATGCATGACGATCCGCAGCTGGTGCTGTCACAGGCAATAAAACTGATTCGCGGCCTCGATGAGGGCGGCGGAGTCCTGGTTCTATCCGACGTCTACGGCGCGACTCCGAGCAACATCGCCTGCAAGCTGCTCGTGCCCGGAAAAATCGAAGGCGTGGCGGGCGTGAACCTGCCGATGGTGGTGCGCGCGCTGACTTATCGCAACGAGTCGCTGAAAACCGTCGTGGCCAAGGCCGTTTCCGGTGGTATCGAAGGCGTCATGCAAATGCCCATTGCACAGGTGAGAAATGCAGCAACGGGAAATTGAGATAGCCAACAAACTGGGCCTGCACGCCCGCGCTTCCGCCAAGCTCACGCAGCTGGCGGCCCAGTTCACGGCCGAAGTCTGGATAACCAGGGACGGCCGCAAGGTCAACGCCAAGAGCATCATGGGCGTGATGATGCTTGCTGCGGCAAAGGGCTCGCTGGTGTCAATCGAGACAGACGGCCCCGACGAAGCCCAGGCCATGACAGCGCTGGTCGGACTGATCAACGACAAATTCGGGGAAGGGGAGTGAGCTTTACCATCCACGGCATCGGCGTGTCGGGCGGCATTGCAATCGGTCATGCGCAATTGGTGTCGCATGCGCAGCTTGAGGTCGCGCATTACGATATTTCCAAGTCGCGCGTCGCGGAGGAAAAGGCCCGCTTTGACGCCGCTGTCGTCACGGCACGCGCGGAACTCGCAAGCCTCGGGGAGCACATTCCCTCAGGGGCGCCGGCCGAGTTCGAGGCCTTCCTCAACGTGCATCTGATGATTCTCGACGATCCGACGCTTTCGGAGATGCCGAAACAGCTGGTCGAATCCCTGCAATGCAACGCCGAGTGGGCGCTCAAACTGCAGATGGATGCGCTGATCGACCAGTTCGAACGCATCGAGGACGGCTATCTGAGGGACCGCAAAACCGACGTCGTTCAGGTCGTCGAGCGCATCCTGAAGGTCCTGATGGGACGCCCCGGCCAGGTGCTGGCGCGCAGCACGCCGGAAGAAAACAGCATTCTCGTCGCACACGACCTGTCCCCCGCCGATGTCATCCAGTTCAAGAGCCACCGCTTCGCAAGCTTCGTCACCGACCTTGGCGGCGCCACTTCGCACACTGCGATCATCGCGCGCAGCCTGAACATCCCGTCGGTGGTGGCGCTGCATCACGCGCGCACGCTGATCCGCGAGAACGAAGTCCTGATCATCGACGGCAGCAACGGCGTGGTCATTGTCAATCCGGATAAGACGGTACTTGCCGAATACAAGCTGCGCCAGGAGCAGTGGGAGCTCGAGCGCCTCAAGCTCAGGCGCCTCAAGAAAACCAGGACGACCACGCTCGACGGCACGTCGGTCGAACTTCACGCCAATATCGAGCTGCCCGACGATGTCGTCGACGCGAGGGACGCCGGCGCCGACGGCGTTGGCCTGTTCCGTACGGAATTCCTCTATCTGAACCGGGGCGACCTGCCGGGCGAGGACGAGCAATTCGAAGCCTATCGCCGCGTCGTGCAGGAGATGGATGGCCGCCCGGTCACCATTCGCACTTTCGATCTTGGTGCCGACAAACACGTCGACGCCGCCGAGCGAGTCGCGCCCAATCCGGCGCTGGGACTACGCGCGATCCGGCTGTGCCTCGCCGAGCCGCAGATGTTTCACCGCCAGTTGCGCGCGATCCTGAAGACTTCGCACTACGGTAAGGTGCGCATCCTGATTCCGATGCTGTCCTCGGCAAACGAGCTCAACCAGACGCTGCACCACATTGGCGAAGCCAAGCGCAGTCTCGACGAGGACGGGATTGCATATGACAAGAAGATTCCGGTCGGCGGCATGATCGAAATTCCGGCCGCAGCCCTGTCGCTCTCCACGTTCACCCGTAAACTCGACTTCCTTTCGATCGGCACCAACGACCTGATCCAGTACATGCTCGCGATCGATCGCGCCGACGATACCGTGGCGCACCTGTACGATCCGTTGCATCCGGCGGTGCTCAATCTGGTTGCGCACATCATTCGCAGCGCAAACCGTGCCGACGTGCCGGTCGCCGTGTGCGGCGAAATGGCCGGCGACGTGCGGCTCACGCGCGTACTGCTGGGCTTTGGTCTTCGGCAGTTCTCGATGCATCCGGCGCACCTGCTGTCGGTGAAGCAGCAGGTGCTCAAATCCGATCTGCAGGAAGTCATCGTGTTTACCCAGAAGATGCTGAGGAGCGATGACCCGGAAAAACTCGAGCAGCTGCTGGCGCGCATGAACGGTTGAGCCCCTGTTGATGCGCATCGACTCGGTACAACTCCCCCAACACCTTTCCCGAGGACTGAAAAATCTCTACTTCGTTTACGGGGAAGAACTGCTGCTTGCCCTGGAAGCGGCCGACCGCATCCGGGCAAAGGCGCTGGAGCAGGGCTTCGACGAACGCCGCGTGCTGATCGTCGAGTCCGGCTTCGATTGGGGCGAGCTCGCCATGATGAGCAACAGCATGTCGCTGTTTGCGCCCAAACGCCTGCTCGACCTGCGCATTCCATCAGGCAAACCCGGCAAGGACGGCAGCGAAGCATTGCAGCGACTGGCAGGCTCTCCACCAGTGGAGACTGTGACATTGATCTCGCTTCCCGGCGTGGATCGCCAGTCGCAAGCATCGAAATGGTTCGTCGCGCTCGAAAGCGCCGGGATTGCCGTACACGCCGCGGCGATCAAGCGCGACCGCCTTGGGTCCTGGCTGACCGAACGCCTGGCACAGCAAGGGCAGCATGCCGACTCGCCTACCATCGAGTTCCTGATCGACCGGGTCGAGGGAAATCTGATGGCGGCACATCAGGAAGTGCAGAAGCTGGCCCTGCTGTTTCCCGCCGGATCGCTGCCGTACGACGAAGTAAAAGACGCTGTGGTCGATGTCGCGCGCTTCAATGTATTCGAAATCGGTGCAACGTTGCTTGGTTCCGATCGTGTGCACTTTGTGCGCATGCTAGACGGCCTGCGGACCGAGGGCGTTGCTGCCCCACTGGTGCTGTGGGCGATCGCGGAAGAAGCGCGTGCGATGTCCCGGGTCAAATCGACCCTGGCCGGTGGCCGGCCGCTCGCACAGGCCCTGCGCGATGCCCGCGTGTGGGGGCCTCGGCAGGATTTGATGCCGGCGGCACTGCGCCGCCTCTCGCTGCCCCAATTGGTGGCCGCGCTGCGGCGCGCCGCCGAGATAGACCGCATGATCAAAGGTCTGGCGGTTGGCGACGTGTGGGACGGCCTGCTGCAGCTCGGACTGGACCTGATGTCCACGGCGCAACAAGGCCGGGAAACGGCGAATAGGGGTAAAATCGGCGCCGGTATCCGGGAATAGGAACATGGACATTCAGTCCTACATGCATTCGGTCGGCAGAGCGGCGCGCGCCGCTTCGCGGGCCATGGCGAAAGCCGAGACCGGCGCGAAAAACGATGCCCTCATGGCAATGGCGCAGGCCGTCGAGCGCGACATCGCGCGCCTGCTCGATGCGAACCGCAAGGATCTCGAGGCAGCGCGGGCAAAAGGGCTCGAGGCCGCCATGATGGATCGCCTGACGCTGACACCGAAGAGCGTGTCTTCAATGGCGGAAGGTCTGCGCCAGGTCGCGCAATTGCCCGATCCGGTGGGCGAGATCAGCGGCATGAGTTATCAGCCCAGCGGCATCCAGGTCGGCAGGATGCGTGTGCCGTTGGGCGTGATCGGCATCATCTATGAGGCGCGTCCGAATGTGACGGCTGACGCCGCGGCGCTGTGCCTGAAGTCCGGTAATGCGGCGATCCTGCGCGGCGGCTCCGAAGCGATTCACTCCAACCAGGCCATCGGCGCCTGCGTGCACGAAGGCCTCAAGGCGGCAGGATTGCCCGAAACCGCGGTGCAGGTCATCGAGACCACCGATCGTGCGGCCGTCGGCGAACTGATCACGATGAAGGACTACGTCGACATCATCGTGCCGCGCGGCGGCAAGGGGCTCATCGAACGCATTTCCAGCGAGTCGCGCATCCCGGTGCTCAAGCACCTCGATGGCGTCTGCCACGTCTATATCGACGACAACGCAGACCTGAACAAGGCGATCCGCATTGCTGACAACGCCAAGACGCAGCGCTACGGCACCTGCAATACCATGGAGACGCTGCTGGTGCACAGGGACATCGCTGCGCGCCTGCTGCCGCCGCTGGCGAAAATCTATCTGGACAAGGGCGTCGAACTGCGCGGCGACGATAGGGCGCGGGCGATCGTTGCACAGATGAAGCCCGCGAGCGAAGAGGACTGGTACACCGAGTATCTCGCGCCCATCCTTTCGGTGCGGATCGTAGACGGACTCGACCAGGCCATCGACCACATCACGGTTTACGGATCGCAGCACACCGACGCGATCGTGACCGAGGACATCACGCGCGCACGCCGGTTTTTGCGTGAGGTGGATTCGGCTTCGGTAATGGTCAATGCATCAACGCGCTTCGCCGACGGCTTCGAGTTCGGCCTTGGCGCCGAGATTGGCATATCCACGGACAAGCTGCATGCGCGCGGCCCGGTCGGCCTCGAAGGCCTGACGTCGCTCAAGTTCATCGTCCTCGGCGACGGCCAGGTTCGCGAGTGATCTTTTGCCGCAGTTCGGCCAAGAATCGATAGAGCAGTCAGTCTCACCACGAAGGCACTAAGGGCACGAAGGTTCACCAAGAAGAGCCGAATCGTGACCTTGTATTTCTCGTGTTACTTTGTGTTCTTGAAGGGGACTCCACGCTAACGCGAGGGTAATCGTGTCTTCTTGAGGAGCAGTTTGGTTTCTGTAATTAGCAGTTCATTGAAGAAAAAACTCTGATGAGCCAAATAATCGAAGTCAAAGTCCCGGACATCGGCGACTTCAAGAACATTCCCGTGATCGAAGTGCTGGTCAAACCCGGCGACACGGTCGCGAAGGAAGATTCGCTGATCACGCTGGAATCGGACAAGGCGACAATGGAGGTTCCCTCGCCGGTCGCAGGCATCATCAAGGAACTGAAGACCAAGCCCGGCGATAAATTGTCCGAAGGCAGTCTAATCCTGACGCTCGAAGGTGCATCGCCTGCCGTGCCAGCGCCGAAGGCAGAAGCACCGACACAAAAATCGGAAGTGCCGAAATCCGCGCCGGCGCCCGCAGCAGCGAAAGCGCCCGCGGTCACATCGTCTTCCCCGGTAATCAAGGGCGACATCCATACCGAAGTCGTCGTGCTGGGTTCGGGGCCTGGCGGCTACACGGCGGCGTTTCGAGCCGCCGATCTCGGCAAGCAGACGGTGCTGATCGAGCGCTATCCGGTACTGGGCGGCGTATGCCTGAACGTCGGCTGCATTCCCTCCAAAGCGCTGTTGCATGCGGCCCGGGTCGTTGCAGAGGCCGAGGAGATGGGCCACTTCGGCCTGGTGTTCGGCAATCCGAAGATCGAACTGGACAAACTGCGCGAATGGAAAAACGGCGTGGTCGAAAAATCCATTCGCGGACTCGCGGGACTGGCCAAGCAGCGCAAAGTCACCGTCGTGCACGGCGCGGGCACCTTCACGTCTGCCCATATGATCGAAGTGAAAACCCCCGACGGCGTCAAAAAAGTGTCATTCGATGCCGCCATCATCGCGGCGGGATCGCAATCCGCAAAGATTCCTGGATTGCCCTACGACGATCCGCGCCTGATGGATTCCACTGCAGCGCTCGAAATGAAAGACGTCCCGAAGCGGTTGCTGGTGATCGGTGGCGGCATCATCGGTCTGGAGATGGCCTGTGTATATGATGGTCTCGGTGCGAAAGTCACAGTGGTGGAATTGCTCGATGGGCTGATTCCCGGGGCCGATCGCGACCTGATCCGGCCGTTGCACAAGCGCATCGAGAAGCGTTACGAGGGCATATATCTGAAGACCAAAGTGACACGACTCGAACCGCAGAAAGACGGCCTGAAAGCGACGTTCGAAGGCGAGAATGCACCGCCGCCACAGGTTTACGACCGCGTGCTGCTGGCGGTAGGTCGGCGCCCGAACGGCAAGGCGATTGCCGCGGAAGCCGCAGGTGTCGCGGTCAATGAGCGCGGTTTTATTCCGGTGGACAAGCAGCTGCGCACCAACGTCGCGCACATTTTTGCCATCGGCGACATCGTCGGGGACCCCATGCTCGCGCACAAGGCCAGCTATGAAGGCAAGATCGCAGCGGAAGTCATCGCGGGACACAAAGCCGCATTCGACGCACGTACCATTCCGTCGGTGGCCTATACCGACCCCGAGGTTGCATGGATGGGTCTGACGGAAACGCAGGCCAAGGTACAAGGTGTCGAGATTGAGAAAGCGAGCTTCCCCTGGGCCGCGAGCGGACGCGCGCGCGCAACGGCGCGCGATGAGGGAATGACCAAGCTGATCCTCGACAAGAAAACGCGCCGGCTGCTGGGCGCCGGCATTGTCGGCCCAAACGCCGGCGAACTGATTGCGGAAACGGTCCTCGCCCTGGAAATGGGGGCGGACGCGGCGGACATTGCACTCACCATCCATTCCCATCCGACCTTGTCGGAAACCGTCATGTTCGCTGCCGAAATCGCCGAAGGCAGCATCACCGACCGCTACATGCCGAAGAAATAGCCATGGTGCTGGCCACACCCGACCGGTTCACCGCGCTGGTCACGCCACCCGCCGACCGGACCGGGCCCGCATTGTGGTTTGCATTCCAGGGTGCGCAGATTCTGATCCTGCGCGACGCTCAAGGCGCCCTTGTCCCAACTGCATGCGACATTGGCGAACTTGGCATTTTGCCCAAACGCAGCCAGTATCTTGGCATCCTCGGAGAGCAGCATTGCTTTGCCTGCGAGTTCGAAGAAGGCAGCACGGCGCCGCAAGGCATGCAATGGTCGGGATTGCGCGCACTGTTCGGTTCCATCGACGATTCGCTGTTTGCGCTGGCGGGCCGCGCCTTCCAGATCGTGGACTGGGACCGTTCCCATCAGTTCTGCGGACGCTGCGGCACACCCACGCAGATTAAGAACCACGAGAGGGCCCGCGAATGTCCGAGCTGCGGGCAGGTTCACTATCCCCGCATTGCGCCGGCCATCATGGCACTGGTGAGGCGTGGGCACGAATTTCTGTTGGCGCGTTCGCCGCATTTCGCACCCGGCATGTATAGCGCTCTCGCCGGATTTGTCGAACCGGGCGAGACGCTGGAGCAGACACTGGTGCGCGAGGTGCGCGAGGAAGTCGGAATCGAAGTCGCCAACGTGCGCTATTTTGCCAGCCAGCCGTGGCCCTTCCCGCATTCCCTGATGATCGCCTTCAACGCCGATTACGCGGGCGGCGAAATCACGCCGGAACCCGGTGAAATCGAAGCGGCGGACTGGTTCACGGCCGACCGGTTGCCGCAGGCGTTGCCCAGCAAGATCAGCATTTCGCGCCGTCTGATCGATGCCGCACTGGCGGAGCCAGGCGCACCGCGCTGACACAATCCGTAAACCTGGGAGGGCATGATGCTGAGGATCTGGGGGCGCAACAATTCCGTCAACGTGCAAAAGGCGATGTGGTGCTGCGAGGAAATGGAGCTGCCTTACGAGCGTGTCGATGCCGGTGGCAGTTTTGGCGTGGTCAATACCCAGCAGTACCGCAATCTGAATCCCAACGGCCTGGTACCGACAATTGAAGAAGACGGCTTCGTGCTGTGGGAATCGAACGCCATCGTGCGTTATCTCACCGCCAAGCACAGCGCCGGCAAGCTCTGGCCCGAGGATCTCAATATCCGCGCCGAGGCCGACAAGTGGATGGACTGGCAGAACACGACATTCTGGCCGACATTCCGCCCGCTGTTCTGGAATCTGGTGCGCACGCCGCCCGATCAGCGCGACGCGGCCGCGATGGAAGACTCGCGCCTGAAGACCACCGAGGTACTCGCCTACCTGGATGCACATCTGAAGAACCGCACCCACATAGTCGGCGAAACCTTGACCATGGGCGACATTCCCATGGGGTGCGCGATCTGGCGCTGGATGGGATTGCCGATCGAACGAACCGAATTGCCCAACCTGCAGCGCTGGTTCGACAACCTGAGCAGCCGCCCGCCGTACAAGAAAGTGGTGATGCTGCCGCTTACCTGACGCAGGTGCAGACTACGCTTCCGGGATGGGTTGGCGCACGGCATCGAGGATGCGCCGCAAGAAGTCCTTCATCTGGGCGGCGTCGCGCTCGGTAATATGTTCTTCGAACAATTCCCCGATGGC
>WNFI01126497.1_pt1 | contig 31101 bp, 33 predicted proteins | sample 5400471 | NCBI WGS metagenome assembly WNFI01 (sample SAMN13153348, study PRJNA577476) | soil metagenome | isolation source: 100 cm saprolite on Douglas fir-dominated hillslope | place: USA:California | collected 2013-09-17
ATAAGATTGAAAGCAACGCCAGCCTCTTCGCTGGTCAGTATCGATATTGGACTGTTCCTATCGATGGCGATGTTGCGCCACGCATCTGGGGGCAAAATGCTTTGACCATAGTTGACGTAGATCGTGACTTGCGGGATGGGCTGAATGGCTATGCCCCCCTTTGGGCTGGCCGTTCCCGTGCTTGCTGTCACATGTTCAGATTGAGGGGAGAGTGTAGTGCTGTTGAACGTCGTGTTCCGCACGTCGTAGTCAAACCAGTCGTAGCGGACGCCACCGGTCAGCTTCAACCACGGCGCCGGCTTGATGGCGACATTGGTATAGGTCGATAGCTGTGTCTGGCCAATGTCGCCTAGTTCATAGTAGTAGAGATCGTTAAGGGTGGGGGCATAGATAATCTCACCGTTAGCCGCTGGGAGCTGTAGAATATTGATATCGTCGTGACGAACACTTACACCACCAATGATATCGGTATCGATCGTATCGAATAATCTGGAGCTGAGGTGCGATTCGGCGCTCGCGCCGTAAAATACGCGCTTGTCTTTAGACCCTTCAGAAGGATATGGTGTGAATGTATCAAAGCGGTGCCGCCGCTCGTTGTCGGCATAGGCTGTTACATCGATCCCCGATTCTTTATCGCCTTGAGTGTAGTTGGCAATGAACGTTTGTTCATCTTTTGCTCCACCATCATTGTTGTTGACGTCGCTTCTAGGAGATATGACACCATCGTTCAACTTCTTGAGGTCGAGGTACCCAGGGCTCCCATAAGTCAGGTCATAGGTTTGCAGGCTCAATGATAGATGGCCGGGCCCCGCAGGAAGGCCAAGCTTGGAGAAAGTGATGACTTGGTTGTCGCGGGAGTTTCTTTGGAAGCCATCGTCATGCATGCCTTGCACGGCTGTATAGAACGTGAGGTCCCCGTCCTTATAGCCATAGGTTCCAAGGCTTCGCACATGCCCATAAGAGCCGCCGGAGAGCGACACGCTCGTCGGGAGGTAGTCCACTGTTGTGGCGACAGCGGACCCCGCCTGCGCGAAGTCTCCGCCATATCTTGTGTCGAACGGCCCTTTGACGAGGGTCAGTCCGTTCAATACCTCAGGAATAATCGGTCGGACGTCGAGATAGCCATTGGCGCCCGTCCCTGACGGCTCGTTTCTCTGGACTCCGTCGAGGTAGAACGCGACGGCGGAACTGTCATTCGCGCCCGGCCATCCGCGAACGGTGATGCCTTGCGCCAGGCCGATTTGCCCAAAGTCACTTACCTGCACACCCGGAATGGATCGAAAAATGTCGACGTTGCTGGCCAGCGACTGGCGTGCAATGTCCTCGTTTGACAAGACTGTCACTGAGGCGATGTCATTGCTCGGATCCGAAGATAGCGCGAGCGGGGTCACCTTTCCCTTGAACTGATGACCGCTAACGATGATTTCCTCCAACGGCTGCGCAGTCGCGTCACTTGACTCAGACGTCTTTTGGCCCGCCGCGGCGGTGCTTGTCGCGGTGGATGCCTGCGCTTGGCTCGATGCATCGTCCGCAAGAACAGGAGACGCGACATCCAATATAGATGCGAACAAAGAGCATGATATGCACAGTGGAAGTCGTCTTAACAATTGTTTCTCCTATTTCCGTGAAGAATGTAAATGTCGATGAAAGCGTGAATAGAAGGATTTGAGATACAGTCTGATCCAGCGTTTTTTGATATCTGATGACCGAATGGTCCAGGCCTGATGGGTCAAGGGGATACCTCCTTCAGATCCTTGGATCTCGACGAGCGCCGATGAGCCGGGAATGGCTGGCGGTGAGGGACTGTAGAGTTGAGCTGGCATTGAGCCGAATGCCAATACATTAACGCCCGAGAAACGTCCCGCCACATACTGCGTTTCAATCCGCTGCGCAACCGTTTCTATGTTGCACGCCTGCTGAGAGCGTAGTCCTGAAGCGGCCCAATCCGGTATGAACCGCCCACAAGTTCGCCTAGCAACGTGGTTCCTACCGGAAGCCAGCCAAGCTCCTGTCGGGCTCGAACGGATGAGGCGATACAAGTGATGTTGGCGAGATCGGCATACTCGCCGAATGTCTTTCGGGCCTCTTCGATGGGCCATGCCTGCGCCACAATGCCTGGTCCATAGAGGGCAGCGATTATCTCGCAGATATCCGAGCTGAAGACCACCTCATCTGACGCAGCGTTGTAGATGCCGCGGGCGGAATTGTTCTCCAACGCCAGAATATAGAGTTTAGCAAGGGCATCGACATGGACCGTGCTCGAAGCTCGTCGCCCATCACCGATATACCGAGCCTTCCCGGTCAAGCGCGCGGTTCGGATCGCCTCCGAGAGCAGGCCGCCACTTTGCCCATAGATATAACCTGGCCTGATGACGACTCCACGAATATCGCGCTCAACGAGTTTTACCACCTCCTGATCGTGCCGCATCCGCCATGCCCTGAGCGGGTGTGGATGTTCGATCGGCTCATGCTCATCACGCGGATCATTGCCCGTGTCGCCATAGACCGGCGTCGCGCTCGTCGAAACAAACACCCGGCCGCTTCCGGCAAGTGCGTCAGCCACGGATCGGATGACGATGCCGTCTAGTCGCTCCATCTCCTTGTCGTGAGATGCGCCGATATGAAGAACGCCGTCGGCTTGCCTGGCGAGCGTTTCGATGAGGGCCCCGTCGCCGAAATCTCCTTCAATCCACAGAAGCCCCTTACGATTGACTAACGCCGACTCCGGCAATCGCCGCGCGATGCCTGCGACTTCGTGCCCCGCGGCGAGCAAGTGGTTGAGGACGACGCCACCGGTGTAGCCTGTGGCGCCTGTCAGAAAAATCTTCATTGTCTGTCCTTGGTTGAAAAATATGTTTGTCGCTGCTTAGGCGCTGTAAGAAAATAGAGGTATGAATGTCTGAATTGCAGTTGCATGATTTAGATCAAAGGCGAAGGCAAGTTGAGACCTTCATTCATTTATTGACCCTTGGCTCCGGCGGGAGGTCCGGAAATATCTCCAGGGCTCTGAGGCGCCTCGCCGAGTGCTCAATATGGTCAAGGCTCACGGGCAAGCGCCTGCTGCAGCCGACCAGCCGATCGAACTGACATTAGAAACAGCAGCCCTGCACCGAGATAGCCGACGAGACATACGACTATGGCCAATTGCAGTCCTGAAGCGCGAGCGAGAGCGCAGGTCGCGTTGACGGCTGACGATGCGCTCAATGAGCATCCCGCAACGTTCATCCCCGCGCGGGCCAAGGCCTGGCGCTGAAAAACGTCGCTCAATAGCCCCATTACGGGCGGTCCGAGACCGTAACCGATTAGATTTAACATCAGAATCGTCATCGCGGTGGCGATTGTCCGAAGGTCACTTCGAACAATGGTGAATATCACGGAAAAGATAGAGCCGACGTAGAAGTAGTTGAGCAACGCGCCAGTTACGAGTGCCGGTCCGGCGATTAAGAATGAATTAGTGGTATATCCGACGTAGTAAAAGGGCACCGCTGCCAGCATCCCCCACGCAGGAAGCCAGAATCCGATTCTTGGCCACCGGCCTCGGAACCGATCCACCAGGTATCCGCAACAAAATGTCCCGATTCCGGCGAAGACTCCGAACATCATCCCATTGAACTGAGAGGCCCTGATCAAGGGCAACCCGTGCACGCGCATAAGAAATGAGACCAAGTATTGGGAAAGCCCGTAGCCGACGATGCAGGACATGGATGCCCCAAGCACTAGATAAACGAACGTAGGATTCGCGATCAGGCACTTGAGCGACTCGCCGACTGATGGCTGCACTTCCCCAGGCCGGTATATGCGCTGAGGCTCTGGGAGCGTCGCTTTCACTATCAGCGCAAGTAGCAGGCCAACCGCGCCGAGGGAAACGAACATCATCCGCCAACCGATGGCTTCTGCGAGCCATCCGCCTACAAATCCCGCGGTCAGAGCTGCAATTGGTGTGGAGAGTGCATAGATGGCGAGGGCCGTGGCCCGCTGTGTGGTAGGAAAATAGTCCACGATGACCGACTGGGACTGCGGCGCGCCCCCGGCTTCACCAACACTCACGCCGAGCCGTGAGGCAAGCAGCATCAGGTAGGAGGCGGCCAAGCCGCAACCCGCTGAGGCGACACTCCACACGGCGAGCGAGACCGAGATCACGGTGATTCGATTTCGGCGTTCAGTCAGGGATGCAATCGGAATTCCAAGCAACGAGTAAAGAATAGCAAAAGCGGGCCCGCCCAATATTCCCAGCTGAAAATCGGTCAAGTGAAATGTTTGTTTGACTGGTTCCTGCACTATTCCTATGGCAATTCGGTCCAACAAACTGAGCCCAGCGACTATAGTGAGCACGATCAACACGTAGTAGCGCATACCCGCAGACCCATAGCCGAGATGGCTGGACTGAGGAGACGCTGTGATGCTCGGCGAGATTGTCTCGGCCGCGATGATCTCAATGTTATCCAACGCGATGCTCCACTCTTCGATACAAAATCATCGGCTCCGTCGTTGTCCCGGCGTCGCAAGACTGATAGTTGCATGCCGAACGTCGCCTAACGGCCTCGGTCAGCCCTTCGACATTCAAGTGGCCGGCAAACGGATATGGGCGCGCCGAACTCGAGAAGTCGTTATTGCCAATGAAATTGAGATCCACAATCTGCACACCCCGCTCGATCCACGCTTCGATTCCGCTGATGTCGCCCTCAAGCGGTGCCGCGTTTTGGAAACCTAGGATCACCGCGAACTGGCCCGTTCGAACTGATTGGCGCAGGTCGTCCGGAGAGGACACCAAGGCGACCCGTGCCGGAAAGGCCGCAACCATGGCGTTGCCTGTTGCGAACTGGGCCTCAAGCGCTAAGCGTCCGAGCGACGCTGCTTCAGGTGTGGGTCTGCCAAGCGGACCTTGGAGGGTTAGTACTCCGGCAGACACACCGCCCGATCTGACTTTTGTTAGGTCGAACTGGCCCGGTCCATCGCGATCCCCATCTGGCTCGGCGAAAGCTTGGGCAAGGTCGATGTGCCCGTCCAGCACCATCAGCTTGCGATGAAGCGTCTTCCCCTGCTCCATTAGCGATTCAGCGTCCAAGCTTCAGCCTTCTTTTCATGGCCGTATCGATCCTAGGGCTGACATATGCGGCGACTGATGCGCCAACCCACATCAGTGCGGGTAAGCTCGTCGAGGTAGCGCCCAAAGAAATCGACGGTGGGTTTGGCGCCAGTTCTGTGGCTGTAGATTCGCAAATAGGTCCGCGCGGTTGCGTGGTCTCTGTCGAGCAGCGTGACCAACGGTTGGCTGGATACGTGCAAGCTCCTGACGGTCGACGGAGCGTAAGTGGCGAATGCGATGATCGAAGGCCGCCCAGAAAAGACGATAGCGTCCTGTGTTTGTATCCCTCCCTTTGCCAACAACATCGCCTGAGCAGCCTGGGCAGCGTCCGCCAAGTCCGCGAGTTCTGGAAGAGCCTTCAAGAGAAGGGCACTCTGCACCTCGAGCTTCGCATCTTCGGTGAACAGGTCGGCGTAGGTCTCGGGTCCATCGAAATCGAGTGCGTGGCCATAGGAATAAATCACCCGCTCGATCGCCCTCCCGTCCTCAATCTGGGCGATCCGTTCGGCAAGCCCTTCAATCTCTGCAGTCATCTTTTACAGTAACCCCAAGTAAATAATTGGTGCTGAGCGCTATAACGTCTTGTGATCACGCCTTCGACGTCATTTCCGCTAGAACATATGAAAAATCGTGTCGTGTCTGGTGGTGTAGGGCGCTCTTATTAGTATTTATCTATTTCTTTGAATTTGACAACGAACTCCTTATATCAACCGCGTGAGTTTGATAGATGATTAGTTATAAGCCATTTTTGGGAATTCTTTTTATTCTCTGGCGGGAAGACGTCATAAGCCTCCCCGTCTCGTGTGAAGTGAAGCAATTCGAGCAGCACGAGCTTCCCGTGTGGACCGAATCCCAGGAGTTACGACGCTTCATTGCCGGATACCTGTCACTGCTGCCGCTTAAGAAGGCCGCCATGGAAATCGACAAGCGCTTTGTCGAGTACCTGCTGGAATTGCCGGACGGCGTGACGGGACGCATTATCGAGGTCCTCCGGCGCGCCGCCTTTCAAGCGATTGCTGATAAGTCCGAGAAGGTGGGACTGCCTCAGCTCCAATATGTGGGCGCGCGAATGCCTTCAGTCATCGGCCGAAGGTCGTAATTTTTCCTTTAGGACGTCCTTAAGGTAAAAAAGGACGTCTTCTCGGAAAACTCACAACCGCTCTCCATCACGACGTGGAAGCAAAACGCCTCCGCATGATTCGGGCCCATCCGCACCCTAACCTTCAGGCTTGTGGCTGGAGAACGGGTAGCCTCGACGCTCTCAGCACCTACTGGCGCGGTTTACCTTCTAGGGAGTGAATATAAGCAACTATCTTCCAAATCTCGTCATCTGGAATCGAATCCTTCCAAGATGGCATGACGTTCTCTCCGTTGTGGCGTCCTTCCGCGATAGTGTCATGGATTTCCTGTGTATCCCATCCGGTATGTGTCCGAAATTGCTCGTTCTTCCCCGCATCGCCAGCGGATGGGGCGTACGCAGCCGAGGGAGAATCCGCAATGGCGCCACTTACAATATATGTAGCCGATGTTACGCCTAGCGTAACCAGAAGAAATCTCCGAAGCGACCGGATCCGTGGTGACCCGGATTTGCGGTATCGATGCAGATGCTTGCGCTCATGCATGTTTGGTGTTTTCCTCGGAGCGCGGATACGGCAAAGCAAATGGGAATCCGGGCAGATGTCGATGACAAGAGGAGGCGACGGTTAGTCGCCTCCTCTCATCGTATTCAAGCTAGTCCACTGTAAAGGCAACCAATGCGGCGCCACCACGTACGTCTTTGAATTCCGGCCATGCAACCGAGGCGAATGCCGGGAAAAGCGAACCGAAACCCGTTGCTGCGACAATGTATTGTTTTCCGCCGGCGGAATAGCTAACGATACCGCCGCGCATTCCCGAGCCTACATTGAAGTTCCACAACTCCTTGCCGCTGCCGTCGTCATAGCCGTGAAGTATCCCGTCTGTGTCCCCATTGAACACTAACCCGCCTGCAGTTGACAGAACATTGGCGAGGCCAGGCTTGGTGTAATCCACGCTCCACGCGACTTTGCCGGTCATCGGGTCATAGGCAGAGAACTCTGCGGTCGCCTTTTTTCCCGGTGGCGCGTCAATTTCGAAGGCCGCCGCATCGTAATACGGCTGGGAAAACGCATAGGACTTCGGGTCTTGAGTTCCGACCGTTACCTTGTTGCATGTATCGTAAGAATTAACATACCAAAGGCCCGACGTTGGACTATATGAACCGTTGTTCCAGCTTCGTACTCCTAGAATGCTAGGACAAATAATTTTCTGCTTTCCTATCTCCGGTTCGTTCCGACCGATAAGAGCACCCGTTTTTGAATCTACACTGGTCACCCAGTTCGCATTTTTTGCGAGCTTCCAAACATTGACGACTTTTCCGCTGACGCGATCTAGGACCGTTACGTATCCGCCCTTATTTAGATGCACGATGAGTTGCTTGCCATTCTTATCGATCATCACCATTTCATAGACGGAATCGAAATCCCAGGCATCGTTTGGGATCTCCTGATGGTACCAAACGATCTCTCCGGTCTTTGGCCGGAGTGCAATTATCGTAGATGTGTAGAGGTTATCGCCTTTACGCACCGACGCATTTAGGTCGGGCGCCGCATTGCCCATGCCCTGGTAGTACAGGTCCTTCGAGGCATCGTACTGTCCCGGCATCCAGGCGCCGCCGCCGCCGGTCTTGATAGAGTCGTTCGGCCAGCTCTTTGGGTCACCTTTGAGAACTTGAAATGTCCACAGCCGCGCACCAGTTTGAGCGTCGACCGCGTATAGCTCCCCGCGATTGACGATATCCCCACCAGCGGGACCAGCGATCAACACGTTCCCCGCCAGAACCGGCGGGGACGTGAAATTGCATCCGTTACAAGTTTTTGCTTGTTCTGAATAGGATCAAGCTTAGCGTAGTAATGCCACAGCTCCTTGCCAGTATTTGCCTCAAGCGCAAAGACCCGGTTGTTCGAAGCGCTGTAATAGAGTTTGCCGTCCACCACTATCGGTGTCGATTCTAACCCCTGTGTGATTTCGCCGGGCTGGTGGATCCACGCGACATGTAATTTGGATACATTTTGCTTGTTAATATGGTTGAGCGGGCTGTACGCCCAACCACGATAGTCCCCGTAGTAATCGGGCCAGTTATTACCGGTAAGAGATGCCTGTCCACTGGCTGTATGAAATAAAAAAGAGCCCACAAGTGCGCAGGCGGCCAACGACGCGCATCCTTTTAGGTAAGTAATCAATGTAATCTCCTATGAATTTAGTTTTGTCCCGACCCATTGATCAAAAGTTAAATACGATCCCTGCATCAACGCCTGACGTCCCGTAGCCGCCGGCATAACCGGAGCCGAGATCGTTCGAGGTCTGCTCAGTTGTGTAGGCGATGGTGCAACTACCACCCGCATCATTGATGATGTGGGCGATGTCGCCATATGCGTAGAACTGTCTGGTGAAATTATGCTGGTACCCGATGCCATACTTGTCGCAGGTGTTGTTGATCGCCCTTGAGTCGCTCCGGGTCCACGCGACCTTCACCAGCCCATTTGTGGCTACGGGCACGGTAGCGCCGACTTCGAAGCCCTGATGATCGCCAAAGAAACCAAGAGAGGTAGGGTCATAGGGTTCCGCAACCGTAACGCGATCCCACACCCCAAATAGTTTGAAGATATGGAAGTCGTAGCTAATCCCCGTGTCGTAGAGCCGACGTCGAATAGCCCGTAGAACTTAACGGTGGGCGTCGCAATGACCGGCGGCGATGCGCTAGCGGTAGCCGATTGCGACGTATCATCCGTCGCCGCGGTAGATTTATCAGCGTGCGCAAACGGGGGAGCGCCGATCACCAGAACCAGTGTGCATAAAATCGTTTTATTCATGTCTCTGTCTCCCTCCTACAGTTATCGCGATTTTTTATCGCCAAGCGTCTCTGAACCCAAACAGAGCGTTGGATTTGTTATTCACCGCGCGTGATGCGCCGGGGTCTTGTCACTAACCAGCGCTGCGGTTCTTGGCGGCTGGTCGCTGCTTATCCGAACGTGATTGAGAAATCCGTCGCATGCCTTCTGGACGTCATCCCAACCCACTAGGGCAATCGGAGTGCCATCGGGCTTAATGAACGCGAGAGGCCCAAGAAAGGTCATATAAAATCCACTGTCCACGGGAAAGAACGTTTTGTCGTGGCGTGCATTTGACGACTCATAACCGTAGCCCGGAGCAACCGCCGTCGCGCCCCCCTGGTGTGAGCCGCCCCGGACGTCCATTCGGCCTTTGGTCAACAGGTATTCGCCGGGTCCTATGTGAATGTGCGCATTAAAAGAGGAGTTGGCGGGGCAATCGAAGATGCCCGTCCAAGCTCCCATTTCGGGTGAGACATGCAGGAGCTTCCAGCGAATGCCGCCTTCCGATAGCGCTTCGGGGAAAGGCGCCCATTCCTGCGCATCAATCTGAACATATTCCCCTGGTGTTTTCAGTTTCATGGAAATTTCTCCCCCCTCGTGAATTTCGACGAAAATCCCGGGGACTCTTAATTCTTTAGCAAAGCGACCGATCTCTGGTCGGCTCGCAATTCCCCCAGTGCTGTAGAAGATCTTAATCATCTCGACGTAGCCTCGATTGCCGCCAGTGCAACGGGCAGCGACTCCCCGTGCGGGCTCGGTATTACGCGTGCAAGTTGTATCCACTGGGCGTGCAGGCTAGGGCGACTGGGGGCTTGCTCGAGCCTTACTTAACGGCGGATCCCTCCCGACGTCTGTCAGCGCGAACCTGGTGTTAACGGTGGGTGTCGACATCAACATTGTCTGTCACCTGATTTCAGCAGGGAAGAGAGAGCCAAAAATTGGTGCGCACGTAACTCTCTGGTTTTTAACCAGTATTCCTTCGCCTCCAGTTATGGCATATCGGATCATTAACTTTTCCGGCCCCAAAGATTTCAATAGTGGTAGGCATTCCACGATCCCCGTGCGACGACGCGAACGCCAGCGGCGCCTGCTTCGTCGGGATCTAATCGCCCAGTGGGGCTCGATTAACCCCGTACTGGTTATTCTTCGGGATTCTGGTTAGACGAGGCGCCGCATCAGGCGGCAGATTGCGGTCGATTCAGCTCTTTCTTCTGTTCATCCAGCATCGACTTGAGGTTCCAAGGCAGCAGCGCCTCGACGTGCTCGACGGTTGTGGCTGCAGGCAGATGTTCGAACAGATAGTTCAGGTACGTGTAGGGCTCGACGTCATTGACGCGGCATGTAGCGCTTCAAGTCCTGGCTCACCCGGTAGAGCGGTAGCCCGAAGTTGAACTTGGAGTTCACCACGTGCGCGAGGAACGACGGGCTCGCCATCGACTTCGGCAGGATGACGGGCGGCGCCGGCGCCGTGATAGGCGCCTCGTGCAGTTCTTCGCAGACATAGGTCGGGCGGATATGCTGCTCGACGCTGATCTTCGGCGGCTCGAAGCGATAGCACTCGCGGATCTCTTTCCCTATGCGGGTCAAGGGATGCGGCATGGCGCACTTCGTACACATTTTCTGCTCGGGCTCCAGATCGTGTTCGATCTCGATGCGCGGGAAGTGCTCCGGGATCGCCTTGCGACAGCACGGGGATTCGTGCTTCGAGCTGAACTCGTTCGACGAGGGCTCTTTCCACCCCGTGCAATCAGAAGATCCAGTTGCCCGGTGGCGTTGAGCATCGCGTCGACGAGTTCTCGGTTACTCGTGGGTGAAGACTGAACCGTGGCGGCGGGCAGCCCCGCCTGCTCCAGAGCGGGCTGGAGGACTGCTTGCAGGGCGACGTTCGTCGCGTGGCTTTCGCGACCGCCCCGCAAGATGAGCGCGTTACCCGATTTGATGCACAAACCGGTCGCGTCGACTCCGACGTTTGGGCGACTCTCATAGATCATGCCGATGACACCGATCGGTGCAGCCACCTTGCGAATGCGAAGCCCATTAGGCAGCTCCCAGCTCTCTATTTCCCGGCCGATTGGGTCGGGGAGCGACGCGATCTCGTGCAGCGCTCGGGCCATGGCAAGGACTCGGGCCTCATCGAGGGCCAGCCGATCGAGCATCGCGGGCGCTCCATCAAAGTTACTGAGGTCGTGACGATTCGCAGCCAAGATGGTCGGACAATTGCTTCGAAGTGCGATTGAAGCGTTGTGCAAGGCTCGATTGCGGACCTCTACAGGTGAGCGGGCCAAAGTCTGGCCAGCCTCCCGCGCCTTGGTTGCGGCGATTGTGAGCCAGCGGGTCCATTGACTCGTAGAGTCGAGTTCAAATTCTGGACGCAGCACTTAATCGCGCTCCGCAAGGGTTGCATCGCATATGGCCGGTCATTGCCCACCCATCCCAGTCCCTACGCCATGACTTTGCGAAGCCGCTCGGGTACTGAAAAAGAAGCCCGCCGAGGAGGCGAATCTCGGCGAGCCAATGGGGCAAGACGTATCCATGAGCCGCCAGTTCCCTAATTTGCCGGCAACCTTTCTGCGGCGCTGAGGGCGGCCGGAGCGACCGCACCGGCAGGCGAGAGATGCGGCTCTACGTCGGGGACTACAACGCGCTGCTCTGTGCCATCGAGAGGGCGCTCGATCCGGTACCAGATGGAATAAAGCGCAGGCAGAAACAGGAGGATTAAGGCCGTGCCCACGAAAGTTCCGCCCACCAGCACGTAGGCCATTGAACCCCAGAATACCGAGGAGGTAAGCTCGATAAAGGCGAGGACCGCAGCGAGTGCGGTCAGGATGACCGGGCGCGAGCGCTGCACGGTCGCCTCTACAACCGCATGGTAGGGCGTCAGGCCTTCCTTCTGATTCTCGTGAATCTGTTCGACTAGAATGAGTGTGTTGCGCATCAGGATACCGGCGAGACCGATGAGACCCAGGATGGCATTGAAGCCGAAGGGTTGACCGAATAGCAGCAGGGCCGGCACCGCACCGATGAGTCCCAGCGGCGCGGTGAGAAACACCAACGTCATGCCCGAAAGCGAACGGGTCTGGACCACGAGCACGAACAACGTGAGCAGCATCATCACCGGGAAGATGGGTGCCAGCGCGTCATTGGCCTTCTTCGATTCCTCGATGTTGCCACCTACTTCGATGTGATAGCCCTCGGGGAGCTTGGCGATGATGGGCTCAAGCGCCTTTTGCACTTCCATAGAGACCTGGAGGCTGAGATCACCGAGCCGCGCCGGATCCAGCCGCTGCTTGCCGGAGCTGCGCGCTACCAGTTCAACCGTTCGGATGTCCTCACGAACCTCGGTCACCGGCACCCCTGTGAGGAGGAACTGCAGCTGCAGGGCCGCATCAGAGGGGGATAGGCCAATCAACTGCAGGCGATTCTGATCCAACACGAAGTGTACAGTGGGTGAGCGCTCGCCCCAGTCAGAATTGACCACACGGGTATTCGGATTAGCAAGCATGACCGCTTCCACCTGCGAGGCGACTTCGCGGAGCCGGTCGATATCCGGACCCATGACACGGAACATGACCGGATAATGAGTGTAGGGGCCGAAGACAAATTGCAAGACGCGGATTCGCGCCTCCGGCGCAAGTCCACTGGCGATACGCTCACGAAGGTGCTGTTCGAGCTCGTCACGTGCGCTGTCGCTGGATGTTGCCACCACGATCTTCGAGAAGGAGGGATCGGGTAACTCTGGGGCGTATGGTAGGAAGAAGCGTGGCGCGCCGCCTCCAATATAACTCGTGACGATCTTCGCGTCCTTCTGGTTCTTGAGCCAGTCCTCCACTTTTTTGGTCACCGCAGCCGTCGTTTCAATGCTGGTCCCCTCGGGCATCTGCACCTCGACGAGTACCTCGGTTCGGTCAGAATCGGGGAAGAACTGCTGCTTGACGAAGCCCATTCCGAAGACGCACAGGATAAAAATGCCGAGGACGCTGACGGCAACCAAGAATTTTCGATCGACAGCCCACGCCACGAGTTTCCTAAATCGGATGTAGCGGGGTGTGTTGTAGATGTGAATGTAGGCGCCGCCTTCAATCTTTTTGATTTCTGGCAGCATCTTCACGCCAAGATAAGGTGTGAAGATGGCGGCGACCGTCCAGGAAGTGATGAGAGCGATGCCCACTACCCAGAAAATGTTGCCGGCGTACTCACCGGCTATAGAACGCGCGAATCCGACCGGTAGGAAGCCAATGATAGTGGCCAATGACCCAGCGAGTCGTGGCGCGGCGGTCTGGGTCCAGGAAAAGGCGGCGGCATCCAAACGGTTGAATCCCTCCTCGAGCTTTATCACCATGCTCTCGATCACGATGATGGCATCATCCACCAGGAGGCCGAGGGAGATGATCAGTGCACCCAGCGTAATACGATCGAGTACTCGGCCAGTGAGGAGCATGACCGCCAACACGATCGCGAGTGTTAACGGAACTGCGGCAGCAACCACGATACCCACGCGCCAGCCGAGGCTCACAAGTGCCACGAAGAGCACGATGGCAAGCGCGACGAAGAACTTCATCATGAATTCGCCGATGGCATCGTGAATGACCTCCGCCTGGTCGACAACCTTGGAGAAGGTGACGCCGACTGGCAGGGTCTCGTTGAAGGTCTTTGCTGCCGCGCTCAAGGCCTCTCCGAGCTTCAGCCCGTTCCAGCCATCCTTCATGACCACATTCAGGACAAGGGCGGGGTTGCCATTGTGGTGAATCAGAAAGCTGGGTGGATCCTCGTATCCCCTCTCTACGGTGGCGATGTCAGACAGGCGCAATGACCGCCCGCCCGACACGATCGGCGTGTCCCGGATCTTCTGCAAGTCGCTGAACGCGCCATCTAGGCGCATGAACACCTGAGGACCGGCGGTGTCGATGGATCCGGCGGGCGTGATGACGTTCTGTTTGGCGAGCGCTGCGAAGACATCAGTGGGCGAAACGCCCAGATTGACCAGGCGCGCGTAGCTGAATTCGACGAAGATGCGCTCTGCACGCTCGCCCATGATGTCGACCTTGCGCACCCCGTCCACGTGCAGAATGCGCTCGCGAAGCGATTCGGCGACCCGAGCCAGTTGCCGCTCGGGAAGGCCGTTGCCCTCGATCGCATAAACGGTGAAGTCGACATCAGAATATTCATCGTTGATAAATGGACCATAAGCGCCGGCCGGCAGCAGATGAGCCGAGTCACCGAGTTTTTTTCGCGCCTGATAGAACTGCTCGGGGACATCCTTGGGCGGCGTAGTGTCCTTCAGGGTCACCATCATGATCGCGAGACCGGGACGGGTGAACGTCTCTACGCGGTCATACCACTGCAGTTCCTGGACACGCTTCTCGAGCGGGTCGGCAACTAAATCCTGCATCTCTTTCGCGGTCGCGCCGGGCCAAGCGGCCACGACGGTGAGGGTCTTGACGGTGAATGGCGGATCCTCGGCACGGCCCAGATTGATATAAGAGAAGATCCCGATCGCGGCGAGCGCGACGATCAGAAAAAGGGTGATCGATCCCTCGCGGATCGCCAATGCCGAGAGATTAAATCCTTTCATCGCATCGCCGCCGTGATAATGAAGAGACGAACCTTCTCCCCCTCATGGAGGTAGTGACCCCCGGCAGCCACGATCGTGTCGCCGGCGGCTAAACCATCGCCGCTCACCTCGACGGACTCATTTCCCAAGGAGTGCACCTGAATCTTGCGGTGGGTGACCTTCGAAGTTTTGGCATCGACGAGCCAGACCCCTGGGCCCTGCCCTTCATCGTCAATGGCACCCAATGGAACGCTCAAGAGGCCCGTCAATGCGTCGCGCTTGAAAGAGATGGTGACAGTAGCGCCCAGGGGTGCCGAGGCAGCTGGCCCGTCGAGCACGTAGCGTGCCTCGAAGGTGCGTGTGCGCCAGTCGGCGGTGTCGGATCGCTGCCGTAGGCGCACCGTCGCCTTCACGGAGTCGCCGAACAGCCTTGCCACGGCGGCTGAGCCGAGGGCTGGGCGGACCGTCTCCGGCAAATTGACAATGGCTTCGCGAGGCCCAGCGTGAGCGAGACGCACGACAACTTGGCCCGCCCCAACCACCTGCCCGGGTTCGACGAGGGTCTCCATAATGGTGCCGTCGCCGTCAGCCACCAGATACGAATACCCCTCCTGATTCTTGGCAACGCTTTCCTGCGCCTCCGCAGCATCCAACAGGGCTTTGGCGCTATCCGCCGCCGCTTTCACCTGGTCATAGGCCGCTTGCGATATGGCACCCGTTTCTACCAGACCATTGTTACGCTTTTCATCCGCAGCAGCCTGGATCCATCGGGCGCGTGCCGCCGCCACACTACCCTCCTGGGCTGCCATCGCGTGGGTATAGTCAGTGGGGTCCATCCGCATCAGTGGTTGCCCTTTCTTCACAAGTTGGCCGGCATCGACGAGACGCTCGATGATCTTGCCGGGAACACGAAAGCCAAGATCACTCTGTACGCGAGCACCGACGATGCCGGTGAACTCGCTGTCCGATCCGACAGAAGGCGCTACGGTCGTTATGGCTACCAGCCGCTCAGCGACGCGAGGATCCTGGGTAACCTCTTTGGGTTTACAACCCACGAGGCCCAGAGGGGCGACCATTACCAAGGTGGCCAGGCTCGCCAACAGCGCTTTGGGCATAACGGATCTCCAGGTCAATGTTGCGCCCAAATTAGTTTAGTTGTGACGTGTTTGTCAATACGTCATTCGTAACTACGGGGCCAGGCTACGGAGCACCAATGCGGCAAGTGAATTGGCTTGGTCGGCGAGTTTGTCCCACGCGCTGAGTCCAGAGCACAGGATTGCGCAGAGTTTCAAGGCTTATGAGGATGCTGTGGCAAGTTTCCCCGAGTGGGGTCGTGCGCTCGAACTCCCCGCTGCGCCGGGCCCTCCTCGACGAGCTGCCGGATGAGAACCTCCAAACTCGTCTCGTAGCCCTCAATAGCTTGCCAGCGTTCCTGCCACGCAAACAAGATCATCTCGCGAAGCTTGCTGTCACGCAGCGAGAGCTCGCACGCATGAGATGAAAGCGCTAAAAAAATCAGTCGAATCCGCTCCTGCACCGAAATTTGAGATTCGACAATCTTCTTAACGTCACGCGCGATATCTTCAAGACTCAAGCGGCAAATCGCATTTCCGATGGCCTGCTTAGACTCAAAAAACTTGTAGACGTACGCGGCCGAGACGCCGACTGCTTTCGCGATGTTGCCAACAGTTGTCTTTTCGTAGCCAAATTGCCGGAAATGCTCACGCGCCGCCGTCACGATTTGGTCCCTGCGCGTGTGTTCGGAGGGGCCGCGTGGGCGAGATTCCTTTCGGGACATGGTGGGGAGCGTTGAGTACTTCTGCTTGTAGACGCCTTTGGACGTTAACGCATAGTGTGTCACATTACAACGAGTGGCATTAGACGAAACTAATCACTCAATGACAGAGGCGCTTTTAGATGTCTTTGCGGGGGAATTGCAGGGCGAGCCGCGCTGCCGGCCGGACCTTGTTACGGAGCGAGGCTTCGCAATACCAGGTTCGCCATGGTTTGCGCCCGGGTGTCAACCTCCTCGAGGTAGTGTTCGATCATAAAGGCCTGCGTGAAATATTCGAGCGCCTGCAGTATCGCCAACCCGACTTCAGCGATCGGGGTCTTGCGCTCGAAGTCGCCGGACTTGCGGCCTTCGGTGAGCAGTTCCCTAATGATCTCCCCAAGCGCCGACTGGTGATCGCGCACGGCACGCCATTTCTCGCTACAAGCAATGACCGCGAGGTCATGTATTTTCCGTTCGTGGAAACAATTCTCGGCTCCCCGCTTCGCGGCCGTCTCGTAGATGAGACGCAGGCGTGTGCCCGGCGCCTTCGAACTGTGCGCAATCTGCCGCAGCTCATCCGCCACTCGCCCCAGCACCTGTCGCACGACTGCTTCGCCGATGGCCTGCTTGGAGTCAAAGAACTTATAGATGTAAGCGGTAGAAAGGCCGATTGCTTTAGCAAGATCCGCGACAGTGGTCTTCGCGTACCCGTAGCGGCGGAAGTACTCGTTGGCAGCATCTAGGATCTGGACGCGCCGATCGTGCTCCGCCGGGCCGCGCTGGCCCGCGAGGAGTGTATCTAGCTTCATGGCCGGGCCGCGAGTAATGTTCATGGGACTATTCTACCTAGTCGAGGTCTTGGCGGCGACGAAAAGAAGAAAAGTGCTGCGATTTGCGGCGCGGGGCGGCTCGCCCATGTACTTGTGAGCCTGCGCCCCCAATGCCCCGGCCGTACGGCCAAAAAGCAGGGCGCGACAATTCCCCTAGTCGACCGCCATGGCGGCGGCGTCTTGAGGGGTCACGATGCGGCCAAGTCGAGATGCGCGCTGGATGACCTGCGGTGGCTGACCGAACGTACGCAGAAACGCGCGGCGCATACGGTCGCGATCCGCGAAGCCTGTCTCGCGAGCGACGACGTCGACCGACAGCCGACCCTGTTCCATGAGGGCACGCGCCGCATCCACCCGCAGCGCCTCGACTGCCTTTGCGGGGGACTTGCCGGTCTCCTTCAGGAACGCGCGACTGAATTGCCGCGGGCTCAGATTCGCAGCCTCGGCGAGCTGTTCAACAGAGAGTTCCGAGCGAAGATTGTTCTTCGCGAATACCAGGGCATTTTGAATGCGATCGGACTTGCCCTCAAGCTCAAGAAACTCTGAATGCTGCAGCTGACCGCCAGCGCGGCGATGAAACAGCACAAGCTTTTTCGCCACCATGCGCGCGACATCGCTGCCGAGATCTGTCTCGATCATTGCCAGCGCAAGATCGGTGCCAGCACTCATGCCGCCGGAGGTCCAAACCTGGCCGTCGTGGATGAAGATGCGATCTTCCTCAAGCGCGACCTTAGGATAGGCCGCTTTCATCTGCCGCGCGAACGCCCAGTGCGTGGTAACACGGCGCCCATCGAGGAGTCCCGCCTGCGCGAGATGAAAAGTGCCCGTACATATTGCGGCCACACGCGCTGCCGAGTTCATCGCCTGACGGAGGAAGTCGATCACCTTCGGTGAAGCCTTTTTGATCTCGAGCGAGCCACTGACAATGATTGTGTGATATCCCGCCGCGTCGAGTGGATCGGTCGACACTCAATAGCCGAGCGAAGTGCGCACGTTGCCGCCTTCCTCCGAGATCAGACGGATCTCGTAGTGCGGTGCCGGCGCGGCTTGATTAGCCACTTCAAAAGCGGTGATCCCCGAGAAAACCATGACTTGAAAGTCAGGGATGAGCAGATAGGCAATGCGTTTCATAAGATTTCCTCTTCCTGCACAACCAGTTGATTTGACAATAAGTGACTAACCGACTCCGCAGCGGAGTGCGCTACGGGAGCCAGCATAGTACGAAAGAATGTCCTAAAACGCCGGGTGTATGACATTTAGGCCGACCTATCCCGACTTAGGGTGTCGTTAAGGGCTTGTAGCCCGACCCATTGGAGAATCGACCATGCCTTCCCCCACCCACCCTGGCACTGCGGTCATCACTGGTGCCGCGACCGGAATCGGAGCCGTCTACGCCGATAGACTTGCGCGTCGCGGCTACGATCTCATTCTCATTCTCATCGCCCGCACACAGACCCTCCTCGACAAGCTCGCGAAGCAGATCGCGACGGGGACCGGGCGCTCTGTCCAGGTGATTTCCGCCGACCTCACCCAGAAGAACGACCTCGAGGGCGTCGAGACGAAGCTCGCAAATGACTCAAGTATCACGCTCCTGGTGAATAACGCAGGCACTGCGAGCGTGACCCCGATCCTCGGTTCAAGCGCCGACCAGATGGACGCGATGATTGCGCTCAACGTGACGGCGCTCATCCGGGTCACCTATGCGCTGGTGCCGGGCATGGCTTCTCGGGGCAAAGGCGGAATCATCAATATCTCCTCGATCGTGGCGGTGGCGCCCGAATTCTTGAACGGCGTCTACGGGGCGTCGAAGGCGTTCGTGCTTGCCTTCAGCCAGTCGCTGCGGCATGAGCTCTCTTCCAAGGGAATCACTGTGCAGGTCGTGCTTCCCGGCGCCACGCGCACCCCTCTCTGGCATCCGGCCGGCGTCGATATCGACCAGGTGATGAAGGGCCTTGTGATGACGCCCGAAGACATGGTCGATGCGGCGCTCGCGGGCTATGACAATGCCGAGTTCGCCACCCTGCCGGCGTTGGCCGATGAGGGTCTATGGGAGCAGTTCGAGTCGACGCGTCGCGCTATGCATCCACACCTTAACGGTGAGAAGCCGGCTGCGCGTTACGTCACGCCCACAGCGCCTGGCGTCATAGGCTTGGCGGAGGTCGTATGAAGAGCCATCTCCTGTCACTCACCATCGCGGCCTCGGGGCTTTTTTCTCTGACCGCGGCCGGAGCGCCGGACGGCGCGGTTCCTACCGCGCTGCAGGCCCACAGCACCGAGGCCGTCACGAACTTCGTGAACGCCTGTGCGGACGGGGATGAGAGCGGCCTGGAGGCAACTCTCGCGGACGATGCAGTCTTAGAGTTCCCGCTCGGCGAACCCGGTACGTTCTTCTCGGTCGATGCGGGCAGTGCCGCCGACTTTTGCAACGTGAGCGGCGCTCCAGGCCACATCGCCTCACTTCAAGTATTCCCTGCGGGCGAGCACACCGTTGTGGCCTCGTTCAATCAAGGCAATAGGCCTCATCTCGTGCTGGTCGAGATACGCGGAAACCGAATTTTACGGCTGCGCGATTTTACGGCTGATAGTGAGCAGGTCAAGCGCTATGCCGAAGGTCAGCCGCATATACTCAAGGCATCATGAACATTCGTATCCGTGTCCTTCTGTTATACGGTATCGTTGCGGCGAGCCCCGCACTGGCGGCCAACCCGTCCAACGCCACCGGCGATGCCCAGGCGCAGGCCGCGAGCCTGCTGAAAGCCGACGCGTTCCCGCCCGCGTCGCCACACAAAAGCTTGAACGGAAGCCGCGCCGGAGACAGCGGCACACGGGCGAGCGCCCAAACGCAGGCGGCAAACCTTATGAAGGCCAATCAAACGTCCTCGTCAGCGACCTTGCGAGTGACGGAGAAGCCTCCTTACCACGGCAAGCCCAGTGCGAAGATAGGCACCGAGTCGCAGGACGCCCAGACCCAGGCGCGGCAGATCCTCGAGGGCTCAAGCCGGCGAAGCGACAAACCGAGGGAGTCGCATGTGCTAGCTACGTTTCATTGAGTCATTTCCATGGCGATTGACGAGAGCGTCGGCCGGTGACTAAGGCCCACTAAAGGAAGCGTGGTTCCTGGCCGCACTTCGCGGATTCCATCATCACGTGAGCCAACGTATCTGCGAACAATTCCAGCATTCTTCACACCACCGACGCGACCTTTTAGTAATACCTACTGAAGTCCGATGCGCCGGTATTTTTTCGGGCAATGCACCGTCTCGTGTGGCCTGTATAAGACGATCGCGACGGCGCTCCATGAGCTAGCCGAGAATTGCAAAAGACAGGTGCGAATCGTAAAGCTACATGCCGACGACACCGTAAATCAGCCACCGGGTACCTCTACCCGGTGCTGGCGCTTAAGAGCGGCAGCGTGACGGTTCCGTAAGTGGGCGCCGCCAGCCGCGCGGCGCGCCGCTTTTTCTCGACAACATCTATGGGCCGTGGGCAGCCTCCTCGCGGCAATAAACGGGTCATGCGATGCCGCGGCGACTATTTACGCGCCATCGCTTTTCAGCCATGGCAACGAGTTCATTTCAGGAGATGCACGGCGGCATAGCTGCTTCTCGCGCCGTCAGATGCGCACAGGATCGACGGCACGCTTTGAGCCGATCGCGTTCGCGATTCGGGTTCTTACGCGCCATACCAGGAAAAGCCAAGTAACCGCTGCGTGCTCCGGGATTAGGGCCACTGAAGATGAGCTTTCTTGACGGCGGCCTCAGCGCTGCCTGGCGATCTCTGCTACCTGCCGATCGTCGGGCCCTGCATCGGGACTTACATCCCACCCCCCGCCCAAGGCGAGGAACGAGGCGGCCGCGGCGCTCGCGGCATCCGCCTGGGCACGGGCTCGCGCGTCGCTCGCTGCCAGCAGCGCGCTATCGGCATATAGGACCTCGATGAGGCTTACGACGCCGCGCTGGTACGCCGTCGTCGACAGATCGCGCGCGCGAGTGAGCGAGGCCTCGCCCTGAACGAGGGTTTGCGCCTCGACTTCATACTTGACGAGTGCCGAAAAAGAGTTCTCGACATCTTCTGACGCTCTCAGCACCGCCAGACGGTAGGCCGCGAGCGCTTCGGCATCGCGGCCTTTGGCAGCGGCGATCTCGGCACTCACCCGCCCAAAATCAAACAGACGCCAGCGAAGTCCAGCGAAGCCCATCGCTTGAGTCGCGCCATTACTGAAGATTTCGTGAGAACTCGTGGTTGCGGTACCGACTAGGGCCCCTAGGGAAAACTTCGGATAGTAGTCGGAAACCGCGACCCCGATCTGGGCGTTCGCGGCCGCTAGCTGCCGTTCGGCCGCGATCAGGTCCGGGCGGCGTTGAATGAGATTGGCTGGCGTACCGGTATTGGCCAGTCGCGGAGCCGAGGGGATCGGCGTCGGGGCCTTGAGTTCTGCCTGATAGGTGCCCGGCTGAGCGCCGAGCATGACATCCATGGCATTCAAAGCATCATCGAGCGCGGATTCCAGCACCGGAATTGTGGCTGCGGCCTGCGCGAGCGCGCCATCGGCCTGCTCCACCTGGAGTCGAGCGGCGACGCCCCGGTCAAACTGCTGCTTGATGGTGTTGAGGAGCCGCTGGCGCGTGCTCACCTGGTCGCGTGCGATACTTAATCTTGCCTGGAGACCGCGAATCGTGATGTAGACATCGGCAGTCTGCGCGGCGACGGCGAGTCTGGTCGCGACCACGCCAGCCTCGGAAGCCTGATATTGAGCCTTTGCTGCTTCTTTGCCACGACGCAGGCCCCCGAACACATCGATCTCCCAGCTCGCCATTGCGTCGCCTTCGTAATAGCCGCTGTCACGATCGTACTTTGGGGTCGCATTGAGCAGTTGCCCGAGCGGCGTCTGCAGTGACTGCCGGGCCCAAGCGCCTTCTGCCTGGACGTTGCCTTGAGGCAGAAGCGCGGCGCGTGCGCCGCGATAGGCGGCCTTGGCCTGGGCGAGCCGCGCTTGCGCCTGCGCGAGGCTGAGGTTCTGGGCCAATGCCCGCTCGATAAAGCGGGTCATCAAAGGATCCTGATACCCCTGCCACCAAACAGCGAGAGCGACCGCCTGGGAGGCCGGCCGGGCGTCGACCGCTTTCTGCCCCATGAAGACATCGGGGGCATCGATCGTCGGCCGCTTATAATCTGGGCCGACAGCGCAGCCCGGCGTAATACCAATGACGGCGGCTATGGCCAACCCTAAAGCACATGATGCGGTTCGCAAAGTAAGGCCCTCGATGGAGGAGCTGTCAGTTAACGAGTGACGAGTGTACTATATCGTCATACATAGTCAACTCTTACCACAAAGGCATATCTAGATGATCGTAAACGCAACAGCACTGCCGTCTGACGCCAACCAGCGCGGCCCGCGCGACCATGACGTACGCAGCCAAATCATTGATGCTGCGAACGAGTATTTTCGACACTATGGGTACGGCAAGACCACCGTATCGGATCTCGCTAGCTCAATCGGCTTATCGAAAGCTTATATATATAAGTTCTTCGCCTCAAAACAGGAAATAGGCGAGGCGATCTGCCGTCGGCACCTGTTGGTCGTCTCGCAGAACGTGGCAGCCGCGGTGGAAGAGACCAGCAGTGCGGCCGAGAAGATCAGAATCCTGTTCAGCAAGACTCTATCGGAAAGCCTGAGCCTCTTTTTTACGGATCGAAAAGTGCATGACTTGTGTGCGCATGCGGCCCTCGAACGCTGGGCGCCTCCCTTAGAATATGAACGTCGGGTCGCGGATCTAATCCAGAAGATCGTGAAGGAAGGCCGCCAGGCCGGCGAGTTTGAGCGCCAAACGCCGCTCGATGAGGTGACGCGAGCCATCTTCTGCATTCTCGAGCCGTTCATGAACGCTTTGCTGCCGCAGTATCGGATCGATGACGCGGAGAAAGCGTGTGCGGATGTGGTGGGCCTTGGGTTGCGAAGTCTCGCACCATGAATGTTACGATTGGCGACTTTCCTCACTTCTATACCATAAGGCACCCCGGAATATCGGAGGTTATGTGCTCGAAGCCTCAGACTTACGCGTTGAATCGCGCGAACGCTGCACGTCCGTTCAAGCCAGTGCGGCGCCCAACTCCGTGATTGGCAACGTGCACCGTCTCGGATGTTGTGGGCGATTGCATAGTCCTAGCGGTCAGGCTCGCGGTGTGGCGTGCCATATCGAACATGCATTCCAAGTCGCCAAACCTGCCGCCTCGGCCGAGGGATTCTTGTCCGCCGCGCCAGCAGCCATCACGGACGCCGTTGTTGATGAGTTCGTGCAGGCTGTGGTCCGCGCGCGTAGCCATTCCTCGGCGAGCGAGTACACCCGCCGTAGCCTAATGGCCCTCCTTTGCAATCGCCTGGACAGGCTTCCCGGCGCGGACGGGAGGGAAGGCGTGCAGAGCGCAACAGCGTTTGATCAGTGGCAGCTTCAAGAGATTAGCACCGCCTTTGTAGGCCTGGAGTCGCGTGCAGTGTCACTGGCTGCTCTGTCACTGCGCTGCCGGCTCTCGACGTGCCATTTCGCAAGAAAGTTCAAGCTGACCTACGGAATGCCATTGCACCGTTACGTCGTTAAGCTGCGAATTGAGCGCGCTCAGCACCTGTTGCGCGAGACCCGAGAGCCGCTCTGCCAGATCGCGTTGCGTTGTGGGTTTGCGGACCAGTCGAGTTTCACCCGTCGATTTACTTCAGTCACGGGTGTTAGCCCGGCGCATTGGCGGCGTCAGCGGATCGCCTTCAAATCGCCGATCGAGCGTGGACATGAGAACCGGCACCGGGAAGCAGAAAGGAGCCGGGCAAGTGCCTAATCGGACAGCGGAATCGCTCGCCGTCTATTGTTCCTCGCTTGAGGATCTCGATGACGTCGTACTGAATATTTCGACGGCGAAGTCCGGGACTTCTTTCGGCGCGTCGAGAGATTCTTATCTTGTGGTAGTGCAGGTCGGCTCAAGCAGTCCGGTGAAGCTCGCTATAAAGTCCAAGAGCGGCTCAAAATTTAGCCTGGCCCTGCGCGCCGGACAAATGTGCATCCTTGATATCGATTCGGTCGTATTGCATTCCTCCCCGAGCGAATGGGTCCTTCACTATCACGTCCCACAGCGCTCATTGCGTTCATTCGCCGCCTATCGGGACATGGCGCGAATAGATTCGTTGCACTGCAACGTGGTTTACGCGGATCCCATTCTTTATCATATGTCTCGGGCAATGAAATCGCTTCTAGAGGAGCGATCAGGTACATTGGAGCCGCTGGGCGACTCGTTCGCGCGTTCCTTCTACTCGCATATACTCGATTGCTACGGCCGAAAGGGATTTGCCAACTCGGAGGCCCGTGGCGGCCTAACCAACCGGCACAAGCGGGTCATCGATGAGACGCTAGTGGCCTCGCTCGGCAGGGAGATGCGACTAGGACTGCTGTCGGCCCGGTGCGGGCTTTCGCCGGGACATTTTTCGCGCGCTTTTCGGCAAACCTATGGCCTGCCCTTCCACCAATACCTCATCAGCTTACGAATCCGACGCGCCAAAGACCTGCTCCGCTCGACTGCATTGCCGATCCCAGTGATCGCTGCGCGGGTTGGCTATGCCAATCAGGCGACTTTTACAGAGAGCTTCACGGCAGCGGTAGGCACCTCCCCCGGCCGGTTCCGCCGATCATTCCTGGGAACGCATGTAGCGCAGCGAGGGTTTTTCCCAGCCGATGCCCGTATCGCTAAAGAACGAATCGTTTTGCCAAGAACCGTGAGGGTTGCGGGCAGCAACATGGCGATCGGACTGGCTTCTGATCCCGTAACCGCATCTCTAACCGCGCTTAAAACGCGCAGAGGTTTTCGCTATGTCGATTAGCTTAACGACTGCTCCCACGCAGATTCTTGAGACTTCTAAGGAAAAGTACGCCTACCGGCGCGTCGGGCCGAAAACGGGGACCCCGCTTGCGGATCGATGTGGGTCGGTCGAGAGCCATTTGCTGGGCGACCGTGCCACCAAGGATTATCCGGATTTCGATTGAGCCCAGTTATTGTCGGCCGCTGCGCATGCCGGTACGTGGGTCGCGTTTGATCGCGTGATTCAGATCGGGAAACTTCAGCGGGTCGCGAAGGAAGAAGACCGGGGTATTGTTTCCTACAAGATCCCAATTGCCCTCTTCAGTGTAGAACTTTAGGGCAAAGCCGCGAATGTCACGCTCTGCATCGGCTGCGCCCCGCTCGCCTGCGACCGTTGAGAGACGTGCGAACATCTCCGTTTTCTTCCCTATAGTTGAGAAGACCCTGGCGCGAGTGTAGCGCGTGATGTCATGGGTAACGGTGAAAGTGCCGAAAGCCCCCGCTCCTTTGCCGTGCATACGCCGTTCCGGGATCACCTCGCGATCAAAATGCGCCATCTTCTCCAGGAACCAAACGTCTTGAAGCAATGCGGGGCCGCGGGGACCGGCCGTCGGTACATTCTGATTGTCTACTACTGGCGCACCGAAGGCCGTGGTCAGCTTTTTCATGGAACCTCCTTGAATGATATAAGTGATTGAGGCCGGATTAGGCCGCCCAGCGCGAATTGCGGATGACGGTGCAGAAATTGCCGCGATGGAAATTTGGATTCTTGTCCGCGAGCTGGGTGCATGTGCTGGGGAATTCCTGGCGTCGTATGCAAGGCGATCGCCGTCCAGACGTGTGAAATCGTCCGAGTCGTCCACGCCCCGCTCCGCCAGAAAGTCGCGTGCCGCGTTGGCCCCATCCACTTCGAAGCGCTCGGAAGGAGTACTGAAGGACCCCATGAGTCCCAGGTCGTGGAACATCGCGCCTGCATATAGAAGCTCGCGGTCGAATTGCAGTCCGCGACGGGTACCCTTGAGGGCGGCGAAATGATAGACACGGCTCGAGTGGTTGAAGATGAGCTCGTTGGTGTTATCGCGTATGTACTCGCCGATCTGCTTCGCAAGCGAGCTGTCGGGTATCCTGACGGATTCAACAAAAAGGGAGTCGAAAGTTTTGCTCATGGGGGTCTCCTGTGAGTGATCCAAGGTTATGTCAGTCGTGCGGCCGCAAAGGTGCGACCGGCCGGCGAAGAATCGGTGCAGGCGGTCTCTGGTTCGCGCATGAAAGTTGGATGGAAAACCATGCTGGTGCAATACACAGGTCGCGCCATAAACCAGGCGTGTGATGGAATCTACCGGGGCGCGCTTTAGCTTGATTGACCGATACTTGCATTCTTCGCATAAAGGGGCGCCTACATCAGAGACGGCAATTTGCTCGCCACGCGATCTTTTCAATAATTCAGCAGGTGCCAGATGACGACTCCTCCACAACGCCACCCCTTCCTGGATGACCTAGGGGAGGATGTGCTTTTGACAACCTCGGTGCTTCGTAAGCCCGTGGCGGGGCTCGCGATGGTGCTCAAGGTGGTGCAAGGGGGGGCGGGTCAGTACCTAACGCAAACGACCCGGTTTCTTGGCCATTTCGGCGAGCGCTCCTACTTTGACTACGATGTCACCCTCGCGGGAAATCTTGAGGCCCGAGGTCTTGTCTCGATCCTCCGGAACAGCGGCGGAAAAGTAACCGATCTCAACATCACGTTCAGCCCGCTCGGCTCAGTGCTTGCGATTGCCGCTGGGGTTCGCGAGCGGCTTCAGGATGATCTCGAAGCAGGGTACTTCCTATAGCCCCCTAAGTCGCGCATAATTTGTGGCCGTTGCGGTCGGCCAGCGAGGCGACCATCGCTTTGCGGCCGTTTCCAATCACCGATGAGCCTGCTCGAGCGGGCAAGATTGTCTTCGCTGGTCTTTCAATGGTTCCCGCTTGGCGGGTCTCCCGTGTCGTGACCCTCGCCGAATTGACTCGAGCGGTGCCATCGCGCCGCCTCGCAATTTAGGCACAGTCTAGTGCACCGTGAGCCAGAAGCTGAACTGTTGCACATGACGTCTGGACTTTTGGGCCTTCGCGATTCGAAGACTTGGTCGCAAGTATAAAGTCTTCCCGGCGCCCCTGAAGCCGGTTGCCGAGAATCTCCTCGGACTGCCCAGATTGATATACATCAGCGGTATCCAGGAAATTTCCTCCCGCATGTGCGAAAGCATTCAAGATCGATGCGCTCTCCGGCTCGTCGACCCGATGTCCCAAACATTTTCCAACGTTGGCGGTACCGTAGGCGACCTGCGAGACTCCCGCACCGGTGTAACCCAGCAGCTTAAATTGCGTAGTTAGCCACAATTGATTCCTAGAACAATCAATGCCGAAGCTCAGAGTGCGTTTCATGGCAACTCTGCTTGCTATTGCCGACTTCGTGCATTTTCGCGCCGTGTGGCAAATGGGCTGCCGACGCAATTATGCATCGCAGCGATGTGAATGCAGCGCGCCTAGCTGAAGTTTATCGAGAGCCGTCGGATTGGACTCGAATTGCAGAAGAAAATAGTCGCCCGGAATGGGCGCACCTGTGACCTGCAGGCTTTCTTCGGACCATCCATTGCTAGAGAGAAGCCCGTGCAAATCCACGGTATCGCGGATTCGAAGTCGCAACGCGACGTCCTCTCGCTTGAGAAATAGCGGACAGAAGCCGCCTTGTCGTCGCGACCTCGGCCCGCTCGAGAGTTCGATCGATCTCAGCTATTTATGAAAGCTAGCAAATCGCCATTGATTACCTGGGCGTGAGTCACGCACATCCCGTGGGGCAGGCCCTTGTAGGTCTTCAGAATGCCGTTCTTGAGGAGCTTTGCGGTCAGCGGCGCCGAGTCGGCGTAGGGGACGATTTGATCGTCTTCGCTGTGCATTACCAGGGTAGGAACTGTGATTGTTTTCAAGTCCTGAGTGAAGTCTGTCTGCGAAAAGGCCGCAATGCCATCGTAATGCGCCTTGGCACCGCCCATCATCCCCTGTCGCCACCAATTTTCAACTACGCCCTCCAGGCGCGCAGAACCTGGTCTGTTGAATCCATAGAAAGGAACCGGCAAATCCCTGAAGAATTGGGCACGGTTTGCGGCCAGGGAAGCCTGCAAGCCGTCGAACACCGACTTATCCAGCCCGCCAGGGTTCGAAGGGGTTTTCATCATAAGTGGGGGGACTGCTCCCACCAAGACAGCCTTCGCCGCCCGAGTCTCGCCATGCCGCGCGAGGAAATGAGCAACCTCTCCGCCGCCGGTAGAATGTCCGACGTGGATTGCTTTCTTGATGTCCAGATGGGCCATAACGGCAGCGAGATCATCGGCATAGTGATCCATGTCGTGCCCGTCGCCGGTCTGCGTCGATCGTCCATGACCTCGACGGTCGTGCGCGATCACACGGAAACCCTCGTTCAGAAAGAACAACATCTGGCCGTCCCATTCGTCGGCTGATAGCGGCCATCCATGCGAAAAGACGATGGGGCGTGCCTCTTTTGGACCCCAGTCCTTGAAGAAAATGCGTAGTCCATCTCTTGTGGTAACGAAGCTCTCGGTCATATTGTTGGAGTCCTGCGTAAAGGGGCTGGATTGGGAAGCGGCGCTTGCAAGAGTCAAAGGTGATAGGCCTGCGATCGAAAGGCCTTGCAAGACGGCCCGACGACTTAGTGATGAATCATTTGAAGTGGAAGTTATAGCCATATGAGATCCATTGAAATTGAGTATCTTCAATTCAGTCACCGTGGTGGTTGCGCTGGTGACAGCGTGGTTCGGTCCGCGGACCGCTGGTCGCGTCGACCGACGAGATATCCGCCGGATCGATGGTGACGCCTCACTACGTTCTGAATCTGAAGATGATTAGACAGACCTTGGGTAGGCGAATCTTGTCTATTTCGCTTGTTCTTTTGATTTCGTATCACCGAGTTGGCAGTGACAGAACTGCTTGAGCCTCGCCGACATTCAGGCGAGTCATGTGGATGCTATCTATTATGCTGATTGAAGAGTCGAGGAGCGACAAAGCCGGTGCCCCGTGCATAAGGAGGTCTTCGCCGCTTCACGCTTGGCTCTCGCTCGTAGGCTTTTCGCTCGGTCCAGCCAGACAGGCGCTTCACGTCGCGTGCGATGTCACCGAGGATGGGCCCATTGGAAGTCTCTGGGGCCGGATCAAATCCCGCCCCAGCCCTGAACAGCGGCTGCTCCTGAACACATGCTCCGCTGGATTATGTCCAATCACCGCGATCCGTAGGCATCCATCGGTAGCGTCGGCGCCCCGAGAACAACAACGAAGGGCCGGCAAGCATGCCAGCTCGATACACACGTCGGCCTACTGGGAACCCCAGTTGGACAAGAATCGACGTCCGATCGTACCGCGCATCAGTAGCGGCTCCACTCAGGGATCGAGGACTTGCAGAGTCGCTACGTCATTGCCACCTTCGGCTATGGTTGTGGCCTTGGGGCGACCCGGACCGCGCGACACTTCGGCGGCGCTGTCACCGCAGAGGAATTGAGTTTCGTGGATCGGGGCACATCGATTGCTGATCTGCGCGCCGGCTCCGCTGATCTGCAGAACCTGTATTCACAGTTTGAGCTGACAAAGCTGTGGGGCACCGGCGAGTCCGCAGCGGCTGATGGCACACACTTCGAGACGTTCAAGAACAATTTGCCGGCGGCTCACCACTTTCGCTATGGCAAAACTGGCGGTATCGCCTATCGGCACATTTCGGACAACTATATCGCGCTGTTCAGCCGGTTCATCGGTTGCGGTATTTACGAGGCAACTTACATTCTCGACATTCTTCAGAATGCACTCTCTGACCTGCGGCCCACTCAACTGCATACCGACTCGCACGGTCAGTCTGCCCACGTATTCGCGCTGGCATTTTTGCTAGGAATCGAACTGATGCCGCGTATTCGCGGCCGGAAGAAGCTCAAGCTGTACCGCCCAGGCGCAACGGAGCCGCTCGATTCGATCGACCACCTGTTCACGGCAACGGTCAAATGGCGCCGGATCGAGGAACACCATCCGGACTTTATGCGCCTCGCACTGGCGATTCACAGTGGCAAGCTCGCACCCTCCGCCGTGCTTGCACGTATCAACAGCCACAGCAGCCGCGATCCGTTCGCACTCGCGCTCCAGGAACTTGGGAGCGTCGTGCGCACGACTTTTTTGCTGCGGTGGATCCGGGATAAGCCGCTGCGCCGAGAAGTGCACAAGGGCACAACGAAGGTGGAGCGCAGTCATCAGTTCGTGAAATACCTGAATTTCGGTGGCGAGGGAGGGATGAAGACAAACAACCCGGCAGACCAGGAGAAGGCCATCGTCTACAATGAACTCGTCGCCAACGCCGTGGCACTGCAGACCGTGGCCGACCAAACGCAGGCGCTTCACGCTCGGCGTCGGCGCGGGATCGAGATTCCTGCGGAGGATCTCTCGCGCACTTAAGTCCGTACCCAACGGGTCGAGTGAAGCGCTTCGGTGAATATCCGGTCAGCATTCAGACCGAGTCGATGCCGCCATACCGGGAGCTTCCGCCGGGCACGCGCTCCGCCCTGATGCCGGCGGCATAGGGAGCTGTGAGCGCTAGGTCAGCCGTCGGCTGAGGGTTCGAGTGCGCGGCCGATGTTGATCAGGTTATCGGCGATGACGCCGAGGCCGACCCAGCGCTTCACGCCGGATTGCCCCTTGTAGCGACAGCGGTTCAGGCCGTGCCGTCGTTTCAGAAGACTGATGCGCCCTTCGCTGCCGGTGCGCCATTTTTGGGCGTTGCGGAACCACCGTTTCTTCTGCAGGGCCTTGCGTTCGATGCTTTTGGACGAGCGGTTGGGAATCGCGATCCGCTTGACGCCGCGGGCGTGCGCGGCGGTTTCGTTCTCAGTCGAGAAAAATGCGGCATCGGCGGTCACCAGGCGCGGCGTGCGGCCGAGCATCTGCTCATGAATGCTCACGGCGGGGAGCAGCAGATCGCAATCGTTGGGGCGCTCATCGTAGACCTCGTAATCGATGATGATCTGTGCCTCGGCTTCCTGAATTTTGACCATTTTGCCGAACTCCGTCGGCTTGGCCGCTTTACC